>Ga0265338_10001687_pt1 | contig 35089 bp, 34 predicted proteins | sample 42126metaG_FD_193579 | JGI IMG/M metagenome (GOLD analysis project Ga0265338, IMG submission 193579) | Rhizosphere microbial communities from Carex aquatilis grown in University of Washington, Seatle, WA, United States - 4-21-26 metaG | ecosystem: Host-associated > Plants > Roots > Rhizosphere...
TGATAGTGTGGCAAGTTCAATAGAAGTGCTATTTAATCCTATCTCTCAGGCAAGATACATGAAGAAATTAATCTTATACAACCCTAAAAAAAGACAAATTAGAATAAGGCAAACAGATAATTACGGGCTTATTTTAACAGGGTTCAAGAAGCTTGTATTTAACGGAAAACAATTTGAATATTCAGAGAAATAATTATGTACAAACATTTTCTATTCGTATTAATAGTTGCTCTTGGCTTTACCTCCTGTCACGATGACCCTACCTATAGGGTCGACTCAACGCTCAATGATTATCTTCAACGATTTCTTTATCAAGCTGAACTTAGAGGAAAAACATTCAACTTGAAAGAGCAGGGACTCATAATTGAATATGGCAATTTGGAAGACAATGTAGCAGGACGTACTTATTATGAGAATCCAATAAGAATAGTGATTGATAAACCTTATTGGGACAATTTAGCTAAATATTCAAGTGCTGATGAAATGCGTGAAGATATAATTTTTCACGAACTTGGGCATGGATTGCTAAACAGAGAACATATCAACGATTACTTACCTAATGGTGATTGGAAATCTATAATGTGTGGTGGTACGGTAAAAGACAACCGCAGCTGGAATATTAATTATCGAAGCATTCGTCGCCAATATTATTTGGATGAACTATTTAATCCCCAAACACCAACTCCTACTTGGGCTACAACCACTTTTACCGGTTCAACTACAGAAACTGCAGTTGATTTAGATGAATTCAATACTGCATTGTTTTGGCCTACCGGAATTAATACAAACTACAATGCTAGTGTAGCGAATGGAATATATAGTTTTCAAAATTTAGGTACAGCCGGAACATTTCTAGTAAGAAGTTTACCGCTTCAATCAACAGCTGATTTTTATATAGAAACGAGCATCAAGATCGTTGCTACATCGGCAGATACACAATGTGGAATTATGTTTGGCAATGGGAACACCCCAATTTCCGGTAATTACTTTAATATAAACAATAATAAACGCATGTTTATGGGTAATTCCGAGTGTTTTGGATGGTACACTGAGCTATTGGAGTCAGGAATAAATCCAAACGATTACAATACCATCGCTATTCGCAAAGTTGGCAGTAATGTGTATTACTATATCAATGGACAATGTGTGTATTATGATCAATTAACTATTAATAAATTAGGTACTGATTTTGGTTTTGAAGTGGCTGGCAGTTGTACCCTCTTGATTGATTATTTCCATGTTTATTCCAGTACTTTACGCGCAGCTGTAATTGTAGATACAAGCGTTAAGCAACCTATACAAATGAATACTAATAAAGGCGTTTGGTTAAATAAATAATATCAGTTCAAAATGAATATATATCAAGTTCTACCCAGATTATTTGGAAATAAAAATACTCCCAACAAGCCTAATGGTACCTTAGCAGAAAATGGTTGCGGCAAGCTAAACGACTTTACACCCAAAGCTTTGCTTGAAATTAAAAACATGGGCATTACACATATTTGGTACACGGGCATAATTGAACATGCCACACAAACTAATTATACTGATTTTGATATAGCACTTGATCACCCTGGTGTAGTGAAAGGAATAGCAGGCTCACCATATGCTATCAAAGATTATTATGATATTGATCCAGATTTAGCAGTAGATGTGCCCTTGCGTATGAAGGAATTTGAAGCTCTGATTGACAGAACACATAAAGCTGATTTAAAAGCAATAATTGATTTTGTGCCCAACCATGTGGCTCGCCAATATAAATCTGATGCTAAGCCAATAAAAATAAAAGACCTTGGGCAAACAGACAATACAGATTGGGCTTTTAGTCCCCAAAATAACTTCTATTATTTGCCAAATCAACATCTTACGCCACAATTTGATGCCAAAGGCTATGAAGAATATCCTGCAAAAGCTACCGGTAATGACCAATTTACTGCATCACCAGGAATTAATGATTGGTATGAAACCGTAAAACTAAATTATGGTGTGGATTACCAAGGTGGTCGTATAAATTGTTTCGATCCTATTCCTGATACATGGATAAAAATGCGCGATATATTGCTTTTCTGGTCGAAGAAGAAAGTGGATGGCTTTCGTTGTGATATGGCTGAAATGGTTCCTGTAGAATTTTGGGCATGGGTAATTCCAGAAGTAAAAGAAGAATTTTCAGATATTATTTTTATTGCCGAGGTATATAATCCTTCCGAATATCGCAACTACATTTACTACGGTAAATTTGATTATCTTTATGATAAAGTAGGTTTATATGATACGTTGCGAGCCATTACCTGCAATCAGGGGCCTTGGGCTGCAGATATAACTCACTGTTGGCAGGCGGTAAATGATATTCAACCGTATATGCTCAACTTTTTAGAGAATCATGATGAACAACGTATTGCGTCGGATTCCTTTGCCGGTAACCCAGCAAAAGCTATTCCTGCGATGATAGTTAGTACTACTTTTAGTGCAGCTCCAACAATGATTTATGCCGGACAAGAATTAGGAGAGTTGGGTATGGATGCTGAAGGATTTAGTGGTAAGGATGGAAGAACTACTATTTTTGATTATTGGAGTGTTGAGAGTATTCGTAATTGGGTAGTTGCTAAGTTTGACGATAAAGCGTTAACTCAGGAACAACAAAATTTAAAAGCATTTTACAAAAAACTGCTTACGCTAAAATTAAATGATAAAGCTCTTTCAGAAGGTACTTCATACGATTTAATGTGGGCAAATTTTGAAAATGAAAGATTTAGTTTAGAAAAACAATTTGCATTTTTCCGTAAATATGAAAACGACTTATTGTTGATAATAGTTAATTTTGATGATAAGGATGTTTCTCTTGGGTTGAATATTCCTGAACATGCATTTGAATTTCTAAATATGGAACATAAAAAAAATGCTAAATGTTTGGATTTACTTTCGGGTAAATCTGTTACACAAGATTTTTCTTCTGCTTCAAGATTTAATATCGATATTTCCAAATACCAGGGCGTTATTTTAAAAATCTCATAGCATAAATTATGTCTGAAGCAGTATCCAGTTTGAAAATAGGAATATGTCTAAGTGGCGGAGGCGCATTGGGATATGCTCATATTGGAGTATTGCAGGCTTTGGAAGAGAATGGCATATTTCCTGATGTTATTTCCGGTAGTAGTATGGGAGCCATAGTCGGTGTGCTTTATGCTGCCGGTCACAGTCCTGAAAGTATAATTCAAGTGGTGCGAAATGAAAAAATATTTAAAATAAGTAATATAATTAACCCAAGCTTTTCAAAAACAGGTATTTCTGACCAGAAAGTGTTACGAAAGTTGCTTATTGATTTGGTTCCTCATAATAATTTTAAGGATCTTCAAAAAGAATATTTTGTTTGTATATCAAATCTTAATACTGCTGAATGGGAAGTTATTGGTGATGGCAATTTATTGCATGAATATGTAGTGGCATCAGCCTCTATTCCGGGAGTGTTCGAAGCAAATAATATCGGTGATGGTACTTATGTTGATGGAGGGCTTTTTAATAATTTACCTTCGCAGATATTAAAAGATAAATGTGATATAATAATAGGAGTAGATGTTTTACCTTATTATGAGAAAAAGACAATTACAAAACGAACGGAGATTCTGGCACATTCTATTAGAGCCGTAGAACATCTAAACTCTAATGAAGGAAGGAAACTTTGTGATTTTCTTATAGAATCACCGGCTATTCAAAAATACAACGAATTTAGTTTTGATAAATATGAAGAGATAATCCAAATAGGTTATAATAGCGCGATTCAGTATATGAAAGAGAATCCTGACCTATTAAAACTAAATACAAATTATGTCGAAAATCTTACAAAGAAATTAATTCCCGATGGAAAAAAATAATGATAGAACAATTCAAATGAATGAAACTTTAGACTCATTTGAAAACTTACTAAATATAATGACTGAGCTTCGGGCCAAATGCCCTTGGGATAGTGTGCAAACTTTTGAAACAATTCGAACATTGACCATTGAAGAAACCTATGAATTGGCTGATGCCATTGTTAATAAAGATACGGAGGGTATTAAAAAGGAATTAGGTGACCTCTTGCTTCATATTGTATTCTATGCCCAAATTGCAAGCGAAACGAATGATTTTAATATAAAAGACGTATGTGATTCTCTTGCCAAGAAGCTTATTTATAGACATCCGCATATTTTTGCTGATGAAAATGCAAACACGGCAACTGAGGTAGAACAGAATTGGGAACAGCTTAAATTAAAAGAAAAAGGTGGAAATAAGACCGTTCTTGAAGGCGTTCCTGCATCATTACCTGCATTAATAAAAGCTTATCGAATGCAGGATAAAGCTCGTAATGTGGGTTTTGATTGGGAAGAAAAGGAGCAAGTTTGGGATAAAGTAACCGAAGAGCTAAATGAATTGAAGGTTGAACTTGAAAATCAAGATGAAGATAAGAGCGAAGCTGAATTTGGGGATTTACTTTTTAGTATAGTAAATGCCGGAAGATTATTCGGAATAAATCCTGAAAATGCACTCGAAAGAACAAATCAAAAGTTTATTAGGCGTTTCAATTATCTCGAAAAGATGACTCTTTTAAGAGGTAAAGAATTGAAGAAAATGTCACTCGAAGAAATGGATATATTATGGAAAGAAGCAAAAATATTAGGTATGTAGGGGTTTTTCGAAACATATTTGTTTAAGAAAGTAAAAACATCTTTCAAAATGCAAAAAAATGTAACCCCATAAGCTATTGATTATAAGAATTATAATGGCATATGTGAAAGGTGATTATATATAGACTCCTATAAAAAGAAAAAATTACATCATTTCTCGAAAAAAAAGCATGTTTCCCTTTTTTATTTAAAAATAGCTTGTAACTTTGTCTTCGAATTTGATTCAAAACAATACAAAACATTAATGTTTAATCTTTAAAAAAGAAAAAAAATGAAAAAAGTAATTTTATTTGCTGCTGTTGCTGCTACTATCGCTCTTGCATCTTGTGGAAAAAAAGCTGATTCAACTCCTGCTGTTGATTCTACAAAAGTAGATTCTACTGTTGTTAAAGATTCTGCTGCTACTGCTGTTGTTGATACTACAGTTGTTGATTCTGCAAAAGCTGTTAAAGCTGCGAAACCTGCTGCTGCAAAAAAATAATAACAGAGCAAACACAAAATTGAAAGTCCACTTTTATAGTGGACTTTTTTTATTTTATACATTTCCGTTGCAAAAATTGGCGATTCATAAATTTTATTTTAATTTTGCACTACAATTATGAAAAGAACAACATTACATACTGCTCATCACCATTTCTTTCTGGACTAATCCGGTGGGCTGATAAGTAATGCATAAATAATAGCAAAAGCTTACCGCTTATACGGTAAGCTTTTTTGTTGCTATATGTCTTATAAATCACTATCTATTAAATAAAAAACCTATTTTTGTCTAACTAAATAATAACGATTTTTTTAATAAACCTATTATATATGTTAAGAATTGCTGTTCAGGCCAAAGGCCGATTATACGAAGAAACCATGTTGATGTTTGCCGAGTCGAGTATCAAAATCGAATCTGGAAAAAGAACCTTATTGATTCCGGCTAAAAACTTTCCTGTAGAAGTGTTGTACCTCCGTGATGACGATATTCCGCAAGCTGTAGCCAGTGGTATTGCTGATGTAGGTGTGGTAGGAGAGAACGAATACGAAGAAAAAGGAGAAAAAGCAGATATTATCAAACGCTTGGATTTTAGCAAATGTCGTTTATCATTAGCTATTCCAAAGTCAGTTGATTATCAAGATGTAAAATGGTTTGAAGGTAAAAAAATAGCTACATCTTATCCTGAAATCTTAAGTAAATATTTGAAGAAAAATAATATTAAATCAGAGATTCATGTTATTACCGGTTCGGTGGAAATTGCTCCGGGCATTGGTTTAGCTGATTGTATTTTTGATATAGTTAGTTCAGGTAGTACCTTGGTAAGTAACAACTTGAAAGAAGTGGAAGTGGTAATGAAATCAGAAGCACTGATGATTGCTAACAAGCATCTTTCAAAAGAAAAACGCGAAATTCTTGACGAACTTTTGTTCCGCTTTGATTCCTATAAAAATGCGGAAGGCAAAAAATACATTGTTTTAAATATTCCGAATGATAAGATTGAAGCTGTTTGTAAATTGCTTCCGGGGATGAAAGCACCAACGGTTACGCCTTTGGTGGAGATTGGTTGGAGTTCATTGCAATCGGTTATTGAAGAAAAAACATTTTGGGATATTATTAGTAAACTGAAAGCTTTAGGTGCTGAAGGCATTTTGGTGGTACCGATTGAGAAAATGATATTGTAGACCCCCAACCCCCTAAAGGGGACTTTTGTAGAAACACTACATATTGCATCTTTGACAGAGAAACCATTATTGAAAAAAAACAAATATTTAGCACATGGCCAAGTCCCCTTTAGGGGATTTAGGGGTGAAAATAAGTAAATTATGAAATACATTAAATTTCCCGCTCCCCGAGATTGGATCAGAATACTTGCTCGTCCTGCTTTTGATAACAGCCAATTACTGGAAACTGTAAAGGGCGTGTTGGAAGATGTGCGTACACGTGGCGATGAGGCTGTGAAAGAATACGAGCTAAAGTTTGACAAGGTGCAATTGACGTCCTTGCAAGTTACTGCTGCCGAAGTAGACGCTGCCGAGAAGCAAGTTTCAGAGGAATTGAAAGCAGCCATTATCTTGGCTAAAAACAATATTGAGAAATTTCACACAGCACAAAAGCATGACTTGCATAAAATCGAAACCATGCCTGGTGTTACATGCTGGCAAAAAGCCGTGGGTATCGACAAGGTGGGCTTATACATTCCGGGAGGAACGGCACCGTTGTTTTCTACCGTGCTAATGTTAGTTATTCCGGCACAAATTGCAGGTTGCAAAGAGATTGTGTTATGCTCACCTCCAAACAAAGAAGGAAATATTCACTCTGCTGTGTTATTTGCAGCCAAGCTGGCGGGTGTAAGCAAGATATTTAAAATCGGTGGAGTTCAAGCGATTGCTGCCATGGCTTACGGAACGGAAAGTGTACCAAAGGTGTACAAGATTTTCGGACCGGGTAATCAATATGTAACTGCAGCCAAACAATTGGTGTCGCTCAAAGAGGTGGCTATCGATATGCCTGCAGGACCTTCGGAAGTGGAAGTACTTGCGGACGAAACAGCAAACCCTGCTTTTGTGGCAGCCGATATGCTTTCACAAGCGGAACATGGTGTGGACAGTCAGGCAATACTAATTACCACCAGCGAAACATTAGCTGAACAAGTAATTGCAGAAATAAACAAACAAGTGGAAGAACTGCCACGCGTTGACTTAGCTAAAAAAGCCCTAGAGCACAGCAAAATTATCGTAGTGAAAGACTTGCAAGAAGTAATCGACATCACCAACGAGTACGCACCGGAACATTTGATTATCTCTACCAAAGATTATATGGGGATTGCCAATCAGATTACTAATGCAGGTTCTATCTTCTTGGGTCATTTCACACCTGAAAGCGCCGGTGATTATGCTTCAGGAACCAATCATACTTTACCAACTAACGGTCATGCGAAAGCATACAGTGGTGTGAACTTGGATAGTTTTGTAAAGAAAATCACCTTTCAGGAAATTACCCAAGAAGGCTTGCAAAATATTGGAACATCCATTGAGGTGATGGCAGAGAATGAAGAATTGTTTGCGCATAAGAATGCCGTAACATTGAGAATGAAAAAATAAAATAACTATCCCTAAATCCCCTGAAGGGGACTTCGACTAGTACAAAACTGTAGCAAATATAACTCTGTATGTACATAAACAAAGCCCCCTTTAGGGGGTTGGGAATAATATGATAAAGTTATGAATTTAAATAAACTTATAAGACCCAACATCCTAGCCCTAAAACCCTATTCATCAGCAAGAGATGAATTTAGTGGCGAAGCATCCGTATATTTGGATGCGAACGAGAACCCAATGAATGCACCTTTCAATCGATATCCGGATCCAATGCAATGGGAATTGAAGAAGAAGATTGCAAAGGTGAAGAAGGTACAACCGGAGCAAATCATGCTAGGCAACGGAAGCGATGAACCTATCGACTTGGTGGTGCGCATCTTTTGTGAACCGAAGGTGGACAATATTGTGGCAATTGACCCAAGTTATGGTATGTACCAAGTGTGTGCCGATGTAAATAATGTGGAATATCGCAAGGTATTGCTTAACGAAGACTACACCTTAAACGCAGAACGCTTACTAGCGGCGGTAGATGTCAACACCAAAATCATTTTTCTTTGCTCTCCCAATAATCCAACGGGCAACTTACTGAACCGCACTGAAATGCTGAAAATAGTGAATAGTTTCGAAGGCATTGTAGTAATTGATGAGGCTTATGTGGATTTCTCTTCGGAAAAATCTTGGATTGAAGAGTTGGACAACTACCCAAACATCATCGTGTTGCAAACCTTCTCCAAAGCTTGGGGCTTGGCCTCGGTGCGCTGCGGAATGGCCTTTGCTTCTTCGGAAATCATCAGTTACTTCAATAAGGTAAAATACCCTTACAACATCAATATCCTGACGCAAAATTTCGTGAGCGAACACCTCGACAACGAAGCCCACAAAAACGAATGGGTAAAAATGCTTTTGGAGCAACGCAGCCTACTTAGTGCCCAATTGCAAGCTTTATCGTTTGTAGAAAAAATATTCCCAACAGATTCTAACTTTTTATTAGTAAAAGTGTCAGACGCAAACGCAGTGTACAAATACTTGGTGGACAAAGGCATTATCGTGCGCAACCGCAACACGGTTTCCCTTTGTTTGGGCTGCTTGCGCATTACTGTGGGAACTAAAGATGAGAATGAGGTTTTGATGGGAGCGTTGAAGGGGTTCTATTTAAAATCTTAGAAAATGAGAGATTCAATCATAAATAATTTGAATAGCAGTTCTGTTTCTATTTTTGATAATGGATTATTTTCAAAGATTATTATTCCAATAATTATCTTAGTTTTAGGCTGGTTTTTAAAGAGTCTATTTGATAAATATACACTCAGACCTAGACTCTTTTTAAAACTAGGGCAACCCCTTTATCAGCAAGATTTAACTCACAATCTTAGTGAATATGTATTAACATGGAGATTTGAATGTTCTTTAAAAAACAATTCAAAAAACGATTGCTATAATATTACTTTACATGAATTTGAATCTAAAAATCAAAAAATATTGGATTTTAATTATTTAAAACAGAAGTTTCCAGAGAATAATCATTTAGAAAGTAATAATGGTCGTGATTTTGAAATTAGAAAACAGATAAGAATTAATTCTAACATTCTTATAGATAGTGAAATTGATAACCTTGGTAGAAAAATAATTTCACCTGGAATTAAAATAGACAGACCAGACATAAGGTTAAAACCTAAGGAATTAAATGACATTACCATTATTATAAAATATAATAATGAAAAAGGAAAATCATTTTACACCAAATACACTAAAAAAGGAGATGTTGAGAAAAATGAATTTTATTTAGTAAAACCATTTAGGTGGAAACAACTCATATAATTTAACAATGAAAAAAGCCCTCTTTATAGATCGTGACGGAACGCTTATACTAGAGCCACCGGTAACCTTTCAGGTGGATACATTGCACCAACTGGTGTTTTTGCCGGGTGTGATACGCAACTTGTATTTTATTCGCAAAAATCTGGATTTCGAATTTGTAATTGTTACTAATCAGGATGGATTGGGCACAGACGCTAATCCGACAGAAAACTTCGAAACCGTGCAAGGCAAGATGGAAGAAGTCTTTCGCAACGAAGGAGTGGAGTTCGACGAAGTGTTGATTGACCCAACCTTCGCACACGAAAACGCTCCTACCCGCAAACCTGCGACAGGATTACTTACGGAATATATGAAAGGTAATCATGATTTGGCTGGTAGCTTTGTTATTGGCGACCGTCTTACGGATGTGCAATTAGCAAAGAACTTAGGTTGCAAAGCCATTTTTATACAAGATAAAATGACGGCAGCAAAACTGCTAAAAGAAAATGATTTAGAGGATTCCTGTGCATTGGTTACTGAAACTTGGGACGAAATAAGCGAGTTTCTTTTTGCAGGAGAACGTCGTGCTACTGTAAAACGTACTACGAAGGAAACGGATATCTATATAGATGTAAATCTAGATGGAAGCGGTACCGCCAAAGTGGATACAGGTCTTAAATTCTTCGACCACATGTTGGAGCAAATAGGTAAACACGCGGGCATCGACCTTACCATCAAAGTAAAAGGTGATATCGAAGTGGATGAGCACCATACCATTGAAGATACCGCTATTGCTTTAGGTGAAGCTTTACTCAAAGCCTTGGGCAACAAACGCGGCATAGAACGCTACGGCTTCTGCTTGCCAATGGACGATTGCTTGTGTCAAGTAGCCTTGGATTTCGGCGGACGTGCGTGGTTAGTTTGGGATGTGGAATTCAAACGCGAAAAAGTGGGTGACATGCCAACGGAAATGTTCTTACATTTTTTCAAATCCTTGAGCGATGCTGCGAAAATGAACCTCAACATCAAAGCAGAAGGCGAAAATGAGCATCACAAAATAGAAGGCATATTCAAAGCCTTGGCTAAAGCCATCAAAATGGCGATAAAGAGAGATATATTTAATTACGAATTGCCAAGTACTAAGGGAGTTTTGTAAATTAAAAATGTAAAGTTAAAAGTGAGAAATGCCGAAAAGAGCTATTCACTTTTAACTTTTAACTTTTAACTTTTAACTTACATGAAATTTATCGGAATAATTCCTGCACGTTACGCATCCACCCGTTTTCCAGGTAAGCCCTTGGCCGATATGGCAGGCAAACCCATGATACAACGTGTGTACGAGCAAGTCGAAAAAACACTGGATGCTCTATATGTAGCTACCGACGATCAGCGCATTTACGATGCAGTGATTCGCTTTGGAGGAAATGTAGTGATGACTGACCCGAATCACCAAAGCGGTACCGATCGTTGTTATGAAGCATATCTTAAAATTAAGAATGATGGCGATGGCGACATTGTTATTAATATTCAGGGTGATGAGCCTTTTATTCAAGCTGGACAAATTGAGGCTTTGAAAGCTTGTTTCGATGATAAGAACACCCAACTGGCAACTTTAGTAAAAGCCTTTACCGAAGCGGATGGTTTTGAGGCGTTGGCTAATCCAAATTCACCAAAAGTGGTATTGAATAAGAACAATGAAGCTATACTTTTTTCTCGTTCCATCATACCTTACAAACGCGGTGTGGAAACAAGTGAATGGCTAAAACAACATACTTACTACAAGCATATTGGCTTGTATGCCTACCGTGTCGATATTTTGAAAGAGATAACCGCTTTACCTCAAACCAAACTTGAATTGGCGGAAAGTTTGGAACAATTGCGCTGGTTGGAAAATGGTTACCGTATCAAAGTAGGCATTACCAACCATGAAACAATTGGAATTGATACGCCGCAGGATATGGCGAAAGCTATCGAATTTCTTAATAATAAAAATAAACGCTAAGACGCAAGGGGCTAAGCAAAACTTATACTTTGTGTCTTTCCGTCTTTGCGTTTCAATTCTCTTAAATTCCCCATATGCTCAATAGAACAATACAACCACCCATCATTCCCATTTCAAAGATTCCATTTCCCAATATTGAAAGATCTACTTTGGGCAATGGCCTACCTTTGCATCTCATACACGATGAAGCCCAGGAAATAGTGCGAATTGATTTTATGTTTGGTTGTGGTAGTTGGCATCAAACAAGACCCTTGATTTCATTCCTCACAAACCAAATGCTAAAGGAAGGTTCTGCGAATCTAAACTCGCAGCAAATCGCAGAAAAGTTGGACTTCTACGGTTCATCTTTGCAATTATCCAGCAGTTATCACCATTCTTATTTGACTGTTTATTCTCTAACAAAATATGTGAAGGAAACTCTTGCCGTTGTGGAAGAAATGCTGAAATGCCCGAACTTTCCCAAAACAGAATTTGAAGTATTGGTGAACAAGCGCAAGCAACATTTCCTGCTTGACGAAGAGAAGGTTCAGATTCTGGCAAGCAAGCAATTTTCGACTTGTATCTATGGCAAGAATCATCCGTACGGAAAAATGGCTATTCTAAAAGACTTTGAAACTGTAAGTATTGATGATGTTAAAACATTCTACACTCAATATTATGGTTCAAAGAACTGTCAGATAATAATTGCCGGTGATATTACTGATAATTTACTTGCAGAAGTTGAAAAGCTGTTTGGCACAGAGAATTGGGGAGCAAAGAGTAACCCTGCAGAACCACAATTTAACATACAATCGGAATCGGAAAAAGTACATTTGATTCAGAAAAAAGATGCTGTTCAATCGGCTGTGCGTATTGGTCGTGTAGGTATTCCTCGCAATCACCCCGATTTTCATAGTCTGAAGGTAGTCAGTACTATTTTTGGGGGCTATTTTGGCAGTCGCTTAATGACCAATGTTCGTGAAGAGAAAGGCTATACTTATGGTATTGGCTCTTCGTTAAGTGCCTTACGTCAGGGAGGTTCATTTTGCATTTCTACCGAGACTGCAACTAAATATGTTCAGCTTTTGATTAAAGAAGTGTATAATGAAATGGGTAGACTTTGTACCGAACCAGTGGGCAAAGAAGAATTGATGATGGCAAAAAACTTTATGTTGGGTGACGCTGCTCGTTTGTTTGATGGCACTTTTTCTATGGCCGATTGTTGCATTTCTTTGTTAGCAAATGATTTAGATTTATCGTTTTACGAAAAACAAATACAAACTATCAGAGAAATATCGGCTGAACAGATACAAGCCTTGGCACAGAAATATTTTGTGCGAGAGACTTTTTATGAGATTATTGCAGGAAAAAAATAGTATAAGTAGGGGCGAAAGATTTTTCGCCCCTACTTATTTTTCTACCTTTGCACAATGAACAAATACCGCTATTTCATTTATCTTTCCTACAACGGAATGGCTTACCACGGTTGGCAAATTCAGCCCAATGGGGTTTCTGTGCAGGAGATTCTAATGAAGGTCTTGGCAACTGTGTTGCGATATGAAGTAGAGGTAATAGGAGCGGGTAGGACTGATGCGGGTGTTCATGCCAAGTTAATGGTGGCACATGTGGACTTAGAAAAACCGCTGGAAGATGCAGCAGCTTTTGCCTATAAGTTAAACGGCATGTTGCCCAATGATATAGCCATTCAGAAAATTGTTCCCGTAAAATCGAATGCTCATGCTCGCTTTGATGCTGTTTCACGCTCATATGAATATTGGCTTATTAGGGAGAAGAATCCTTTTTTACATGATTGGGCAACAAAAATAACCGGTGATTTGGATTTTGAAGCAATGAATCAAGCCGCCAAAAGTTTGTTTGACTATACTGATTTCACCAGCTTTAGTAAGTTGCATACCGATGTAAAAACCAATAATTGCAAAATAATGCAAGCCAAATGGGAACAATGCGGTGATGTATGGATTTTCACCATTCAAGCAGATCGCTTCTTGCGCAATATGGTGAGAGCCATAGTGGGTACGCTACTTCAAGTTGGTCGTGGTCAAATAACAGAAGCTGAATTTAGAGCGATTATTGAAGCCAAAGATCGTTGTAAGGCAGGTACTTCAGCTCCGGCAGAGGGATTGTATTTAGTAAATATAGCTTATCCCAAAGAAATTTTTTATAGCGATTAGCAATAAAAAAGTTTTGTTGTTAATTTCTCAGGGTCTTATTGGTTTAAATTTTTCATTGTTCACTATTAATATTAATTATTGTGTGGGTTATATTTGTTGTTTTTTCGGCATTAAGCTTGGGAATGTATGATATTCTTCAGAAAATCTCTTTAAGGCAAAATGCACTTATGCCAGTGCTTTTTTCTTCCATCATAGTTTCTGCAATTTTACTCACACCGTTTTTTCTTACCTCCTATTATGCTCCAACATGTCTTCAGGGTACTCCTTTTTATGTTCCAAAGGTAGATTTTCATACCCATTGTATGATTTTCATTAAAGCATTGATTGTTTTAATATCTTGGATATTTTCTTATGCAGGAATGAAACATTTGCCACTTACTATTGTGTCGCCAATAAAAGCTACTCAACCCATTTGGACGGTAATTGGTGCCATGCTTATCTTTTCCGAAACCTTAAATGGCTATCAAACTACTGGAGTAGTTGTTACATTGGCCTCATTTTATCTTTTCTCTATTGTAGGTAAAAAAGAAGGCGTTTCTTTTCGAACTAATAAATGGGTGTGGTTTCTTATTGCGGCTACACTAACAGGAGCTACAAGTGCTTTGTATGATAAATACTTGATGCGTCAATTTGATCGTATGGCGGTACAAGTTTTTTATGCCTATTATCAAGTGCTTATTATGGGTGTTGTTCTTATGTTGCTTTGGTATCCCAAACGAAAAGATACAACTCCTTTTACTTGGCGATGGTCAATAGTCCTTATTTCTTTGTTTTTAACCATTTCGGATTTCTTATATTTCTACGCTTTATCTATGCCGGAGTCTTTAATAGCGGTTATCTCACCTTTGCGTCGAACAGGTTTGCTCGTACCTTTTGCTTATGGTGCATTTTTCTTTAAAGAGAAAAATATGAAGTGGAAAATTGTTTGTTTAATTGGCCTTTTGTTGGGGGTATATTTTTTATTTTTAGGTTCTTGGAAATAAAATTAATTATCTGTAAACCAATTAATAGAAGGAAACGGAATAAAAATGCGGTGTTTATTTTTTAAATACAAAACAAATATGTAATTTTGCAGTCCATAAAAAACGGAATATATATATTAACAATAAGATATAAAGAAATGAAAAAAGAAATTCATCCGGAAACTTACCGTCCGATTGTTTTTAAAGACATGTCAAATGGTGACACATTTATTACTCGTTCAACTGCTGCTGCAAGAGAAACTATTGAAATTGATGGAGAAACATTTCCATTAATCAAATTAGAAATTTCAAGCTCATCACATCCATTTTATACTGGAAAATCAAATCTAGTAGATACTGCGGGTCGTGTTGATAAGTTTAAAACTCGTTATGCAAATCGCGGACAAAAATAATTTTTTTTAAAGAAGAAATTTGAAAACCTCGCTAATTTTTTGGCGGGGTTTTTGTTTTTTACTAATCAAATAAGTATAATTAAAAAAAATCCTAGACAGATGAAACGATTTATAGTAAAGGTAAGCATCCTATTGAGTATAGTTTTTTTAACAGGATTTTCTACTTCTTGTATTCGGGAAAATTATATTGATTGTGGTGATGCTCAAATTGAAGTAATAAATAATACAAATCAGTATATCTATTTCTCTACAAATGGAAGTTATTGTTACGCTTCAGATTTTATTGAACCATATGGGTCAGTAACTTTAAGTTATGGATCACTACATACAACAGCCGATATGCCAAAGTATATATATCTTGATTATCGTTATGGAGGTCCGGGTTATTCTGTTTACCAAAGAGATCTTGAAGTTAATACTTGTTATCATAAAGAATATTTAGGTGATTAACATGTTGTTTTGAATCAAAAAACTAAGCGTTGGAGTAGCAGTCAGCGCTTTTTTTATGTTGTATGGTAAGCAATAAGTCCTGTCATTGGTCCTTTGAGTACAGTTCCAATTTTAATTCGAGAAATAATTGCCGCTTGTTTTAAAATTTCTTCAAAGTAAAAAGCAACTGAGCCCATACATGAAACAGTATGCTTTGAATATTCATATTGATGAATATTTCTATTGAAAAAATCTAAAAAACTATGATACACTATTTCTCTGATATGAATTTCGTGTTGATTTTCGTACATGAAATGTGTAAACTTTGCTAAAAAACGGTTCGGAAAAGGTTTTCGATATACTGCTTCCATAATTTCGGCCGGTGATATTTTGTATTGTTCAAAAAACCTGTCGCTCAATTCTTTAGGGTATTGATTTTTAAGTAAATCGGCTATAAATCTTTTGCCAATGGCAGCTCCACTTCCTTCATCTCCTAAAATGAATCCTAAAGGTGAAACATTTTCTACTATATCCTTTCCATCATAAAAACATGAATTTGATCCAGTACCTAAAATACAGGCAATACCTGCTTTATCACCAAACAATGCACGAGTGGCAGCTAATAAATCGTTATTGACCTCAATTATTGTAGCAAAGAATGATGCTCTAATTGCATTTTCAACTATTAACTTTTTGTCAGGAAAAGCGCATCCCGCACCATAAAAGTATATGTGTGTAATATCAACTACGCCAAGTAAGGGAAATAAATTCTCTTTTATTTCGTTAGTTATTTCTTCTTGACTTTGATAAAATGGATTTATCCCTTCAGTTAGAATTTCTTTAACGACAGTCTTATCTTTTAGTAAGCACCATTGTGTTTTGGTAGAACCACTATCGGCAATTAAAATCATTTTATTTATTATTTAAGAAAAATTAGAGCAGTAAAAGTAATTATAATGTTTATAAGTCTATTGAGATTTGTTTTATTGATAGCAAAAATAATTACGATATTTGCGTAAATATTGAATCGTAATGATTTATGGATTTTTATAATAGTAAATTGCAATTTGTCTAATAGTAAATATTGTTCATGATTAACTGTTTTATTCCCTACAAAGACGAAGTATCTGCTCGTCAAACAATTGCATCTTTGCGGCAAAGCCCTATCGTTGGGACAATCTATTTGCTTTATAACGAAGAAGTTCCAACTATTGAAGATGTTGAAGGTTTGAAAGTGGATAGCTTACAAAGTTCCAAAACAGTTCGGCTGATTGCGGAACGAGCCACAGGCAAATATAACCTTATTTACACAAAATATGCACCTTTGCAAATGGGGCAATTTGCTATCGAAAGATTATTGCATGTAGCAAATGATTCAGGTGCCGGCATGGTGTATGCCGATTATTATCAAACGATTGACGGTGAACGAAAAGTAATGCCAACCATTGATTATCAGACGGGAAGTGTGCGTGATGATTTTAATTTTGGTTCGGTGCTATTCTATTGTTCCAAAGCCTTAAAAAAAGCAGTTGATTTTATGAAGGCGGATTATCAGTTTGCAGGTATGTATGATTTACGCTTGACTTTGTCACAGCTCCATGATATTTTCCACCTAAATGAATATTTATACACAGAACAAGAAACTGATACACGCAAAAGTAGCGAAAAACAATTTGATTATGTAGATCCAAAAAATCGTGCGGTTCAAATTGAAATGGAACAAGCTTGCACGGAGTATTTGAAACAAATTGGTGTTTATTTGAAACCGAGATTTGAAACCGTAAATTTTGAAGAGCAACTATTTTCTGTTGAGGCCTCTGTAATAATTCCTGTGCGCAATCGGGTGAAAACGATTAAAGATGCAATCGAGTCTGTGCTTTCTCAACAAACAAGCTTTGCATTTAATTTAATAGTTATTGATAATTTTTCTACCGATGGCACTTCGGAATTGATAGCTGAGTTTGCTAAAAAAGACAGTCGTCTGATTCATGTTATACCAACTCGAAACGACTTGGGTATTGGTGGTTGTTGGAACGAAGGTGTATATCATGAACAATGTGGCAAGTTTGCTGTTCAACTAGATAGCGATGATGTTTATTCATCTCCAGCTACATTGCAGACCATGGTAAATGCTTTTTATGAGCAACAATGCGCAATGGTGGTTGGCTCTTATACCATGACTAATTTTACCATGGAAACCATTTCGCCCGGATTAATTGACCACAAAGAATGGACGCTTGAAAATGGAAGAAATAATGCCCTGCGTATAAACGGATTGGGTGCGCCACGCGCTTTCTATGCACCACTCTTGCGAGAATTTAATGTACCAAATACCAGCTATGGCGAAGATTATGCCTTGGGATTGCGTTTTAGTCGGGAGTACCCAATAGGGCGCGTATACGATTCGGTTTATCTTTGCCGCCGTTGGGATGAAAACTCCGATGCTGCTTTGGATATTGCCAAAATGAATGCTTACAATTCGTATAAGGATAAAATTCGCAGTATGGAAATGGCTGCAAGAAAACAATTGAACACTTTGAAATAACGGCGATGATAATTCAACAACAAATAAACAATCTGCTGGAAAATCAGCTAATTTCATGGCCTTTAGCTGTCAAAAACTACGAGGCCTTAAAGCATATCCGCATCAAAGAATTTGACTTTGGGGCATATTCTATCAAGGTGCAATTTAATCCGGCTCGTGCTATTTCAACATTAGCTAGACTGGATACCAAAACCCTTGAAACGCGTCCTTGTTTTTTGTGTGTGAGCAATCGACCAAAAGAGCAAGAGTTTGTAGTTTTCAAAGATAAATATGACATTTTGGTAAATCCTTTTCCAATTTGCGACAAGCATTTTACCATTGCTTCCAAAAAACATGAGCCTCAGGGTATAAAAGGACATTTGGATGATATGTTGGATTTGGCGGAAGCTATGCCAGATTATATTATCTTATATAATGGACCTCGTGCAGGTGCTTCTGCTCCCGATCATTTTCATTTTCAGGCAGGAAATGTAGATTTCTTTCATCATCCGGTGGATTGTTTTCAAGAAGGGTTGATAGATAAGCGTGTGTTTGTTTCAAAAAATAAATCAATAATAGAAAATAGCTTTGATGCACTTTACAGTGAACTCCAAACTACCGATGAAGAACCAATGATGAATTTGTTTTGTCAATACAAGCCGGAGGGTTGGGCTTTTACAGTTTATCCACGCAAACAACATCGTCCGAAACAGTATTTTGCCGAAGGCTTAGATCAACTGATGGTGAGTCCTGGTGTCATTGATATGACCGGTACTTTAATTGTGGCTCGCGAGGAAGATTTTGAGAAAATTACCAAGGCAGATATTGAAGATATCTTTAAGCAAGTTTCTTAGATTTACTATTTATAATTTAAGAGAATGGAACCAACTATTAGTGTAGGAATATTATCATCTAAAAAAATTCAATTTGTTTTCAACGAAACATTTCGTTTTGAGAATAAAACCTACACTGGTCAACAAAAGGCTGTTATCGAACAAGGTAAAATTTATTTTGAAAATAGTTTTTATGATGAGCTTGTATTCATACCAAACCAAAAAAACACCGCTTCTTTTGATTTGTTGGAGGTCCTCATTGGAATAGGATTTCATTGGGAGCGAAAGGAAGATCAGCGTTTTCAAGGAACCTTGAAATTAATTGTGGAAGAGGATAAAATCACTGCTATCAATTTAGTGTCGGTGGAGAATTATTTGACTAGCGTAATCTCTTCGGAAATGAGTGCTACCAGTTCATTGGAGTTATTAAAGGCACATGCGGTTACTTCTCGCTCTTGGCTATTGGCTCAGTTGGAGGCTAAAAAGCGACACTTTTCTACTGAAAAAGCTCATGTATTCTCAACAGACAATGAGTATGTAAAATGGTACGACAAAGATGACCATGCCAACTTTGACATATGTGCCGACGACCATTGCCAACGCTACCAAGGCATTACCAGAGCGAGCACTGATTTCGTAGAAGAAGCCATTAAGGCAACTAATGGTGAAGTTTTGATATACAATGGAGAGATTTGTGATGCCCGTTTCTCCAAATGTTGCGGTGGTGTGACCGAACTTTTTGAAAACAGCTGGCAACCTGAACACCATGATTATTTATTGCCGATTGAAGATAAACCAAACGGAGGTGTGTTATCCCAGCCAATGAATGATACCCAAGCAGAAAGCTTTATCAAACAACCCATATCCGGTGACTTTTGTAACACCACTGATGCCAAAGTACTAAGCCAAGTACTTAACTCATACGACCAAGAAACACCAGATTTTTATCGCTGGAAAGTAACATATACTCAAGCCGAAATCTCGGAATTAATTTGTCGTCGTTCAGGTATTAACTTCGGTGAAATTATTGACTTAATACCTGTGAAAAGAGCTGTATCAGGTAGAATAATCAAATTAAAGATAATAGGAAGCAAGCATACACTTATCGTGGGTAAAGAATTAGAAATCCGCAAATGGCTATCCAATTCGCATTTGTATAGTTCTGCATTTTTAGTGGAGAAATCTAATATCCAAAACGATATATCCCAACAATTCACCTTGCTTGGTGCAGGTTGGGGACATGGCGTAGGCTTATGCCAAATTGGTGCGGCGGTTATGGCTGAGAAAGGTTATCTTTACGAGGCTGTTTTGATGCATTATTTTAGAAATACAATTCTCGAAAAAATCTATTGATGAATCAAAATAAATCTCCTTGGAGCTGGATTCCATCTCTCTACTTTGCTGAAGGCTTACCTTATACAGCCGTGATGATGGTGGCTGGTATTATGTATAAATCCTTCGGGTTGAGTAACGAAGATATTGCGCTCTATACCGGCTGGCTGAATTTGCCTTGGGTATTAAAATTTTTGTGGAGCCCTGTTGTAGATATTATCAAAACGAAGCGCTGGTGGATAATAGCCATGCAATTATTGCTCGGTGCAGGATTGGCAGGAGTAGCTTATTCTATTACCACCTATTTTTGGTTGCAGACTTCGTTTGCTTTTCTTTTTTTAGTAGCATTTTCGTCTGCCACCCACGATATTGCTTGCGATGGTTTTTATATGTTGGGTTTGCCTACGCATGAACAAGCTGCCTACATCGGCATGCGTAATACAGCATACCGCATCGCTATGATTATTGGACAAGGTGGATTGGTGATGCTGGCCGGATTTTTAATTGACAGAACAAAGAATGAACATTTTTCGTGGATGGTTATCTTTTGGATATTCGCTATTATTTTCTTTCTGCTTTGGACTTTGCATCGATATACCTTACCAAAACCTACTACCGATACGCTCACCGAAAAGAACTCTGCCAAAGATATTTTCATTGAATTTGCTAAAACATTTGTCAGCTTTTTTCAGAAAAAACAAATACTTGTAGCTATCTTTTTTATGTTGGTCTATCGTTTTGGTGAGGCACAGATTTCGGCTATGGGTAAATTGTTTATGTTAGATAAAGTACAAGTAGGCGGATTGGCATTAAGCACAGTTCAAGTTGGTTTTTTATATGGTGCTGTGGCAGTAGTATTTCTTTTGTTAGGCGGAGTTTTGGGCGGTTTAGCTATTGCCAAAAACGGTCTTAAATTTTGGTTGTGGCCAATGGCATTTGCCATCAACTTGCCACATGTAACTTATGTGTATTTATCACAAATGTACCCTGATAGTATGTGGGTAATAAGCACATGCGTGGCCATTGAGCAGTTTGGATACGGTTTTGGTTTTGCGGCTTTTATGGTCTATTTAATGTACTTTTCCGATGGAAAATACAAAACCTCGCACTATGCCATTTGTACTGGATTTATGGCACTTGGTATGATGATACCTACCATGCTTGCCGGAAAATTACAGGCTTGGTTGGGTTACCCTAGTTTTTTTCTTTGGGTATTAGGGTGTTCGTTACTTACCGTTGTTTCGGTAGCTTTGATAAAGGTGGATAAGGAGTATGGTAAGAAATTAGCAAATTAGTAAATATATCTATTAGCAAAATTAAATATTATTATGAAAAAACTAATCACAACAATTTTAGCCCTTGTTTTTGCAGCATCACTTTTGGCACAAGACATTGCATTGCCTGCACCAATTCGTACAGGCGGAAAACCTTTGATGGATTGCTTAAATCAAAGGAAAACTTCACGTGATTTTAATGAAGATAAAACTGTGGATAACAAAACGCTATCCAATTTGCTTTGGGCTGCATGGGGATATAACCGGGATGATAAACGCACAGCTCCATCATCTAGTAATAAACAAGAAATGGATATTTATGTGGCTCTAAAAACGGGTTTGTATTTGTGGGATGCTAAAAATAATGTGTTGAAATTTATTTTTGCAGATGATATTCGTAAGCAAACAGGTAAGCAAGTATTTGTTGGAAAAGCTCCTGTAGAAATAATTTTTGTGGCTGATAAATCTAAGATGTCAACATCTAAGAATGAAGAAAGCATGATGGAAACAGCTTATGCCGATGCCGGCTTTATTTCACAAAATATATATCTGTTTTGTGCTTCCGAAGGCTTGGGTACAGTAGTACGTGGTTATTTAGACAGAGAAGGGTTGGGAAAATTGATGAACTTAAATAAAACTCAATTTGTCGTTTTTGCACAAACTGTAGGCTATACAGAATAATTCATATTTGATAATTGTACAATTAACAATTAAAAGCATTATTTTAGCATACTAATATCTCAACTCAATATGCCATGAAAAAAATAATATTTCTTTTATTATTAGCAGTTTGTAATATAACAACCGTTTTTGCAACGAGTCCTTTGGTGGCTTTTCCTGGAGCGGATGGTTTTGGAAAATACGCGGTGGGTGGTCGAGGTGGTAAGGTCGTGGCAGTTACTAATTTGGTGGATTATTTATCTACCGAAACTCCTATTGTAGGAAGTTTTCGTTGGGCATTGAACCAATATGTTAATGTCTTAACCGTAGATAAAGCAGGTGTGCCTACTGTGGTTACTGAGTTTACCCCACTTACAATTGTGTTTAAAGTTTCTGGAACTATTTGGCTTAAAGAAGATTTAAAAGTAAAACGCGATAGCCTCACCATAGCTGGACAAACGGCTCCTGGCGATGGTATTTGTATTGCAGGTCGTTCAGTGTTATTTAATGGTGCTACCGGTGGTGAGATGTTTTACTGGGGACCTCGTCGCAAAGATGTGATTGTTCGTTATATTCGTTTCAGAACAGGTTATCCTAAGAACACTGATGGTACACCTTTAATTAGTTCATCAATAGTGACTTATGGTACAGATATGGAAAATTACGAGAATGTAATCTTTGACCACTGTTCTATCAGTTGGGCTAATGAAGAATGTTTTGCAACCTATGATACTAAAAATGTAACTGTACAATGGAGCATTATTAGCGAAGGTTTATATTGTGCTTACCACAAAAAAGGATTGCGTTCATATGGTGGTGTATGGGGTGGACAGTTTGCATCCTATCATCATAATTTATTAACGGATTTGAATGGGCGTTGTACTCGTTTTGATGGTTCAAGAGCGCATGATACACTGGCTGTGATTGATTACCACAATAATGTGATTTACAACTGGGGATTAGAAGGATGTTATGGGGGAGAAATATATGACGCGGGAGTTTCTACATCTTATACTGATAGTACGGGGGTAACACGATATTTTCCTGCTATATATGAAATTTTTACTAGCTCTACTGGGAAAACCTACTACAAGGCTGCCGGTAAAGCAGAAATTAATATGGTGAATAACTATTATAAGCCTGGTCCGGCAACAGCCTCGGGAGTTTTACAATATCGTCTTGTTTATCTTGACGACCGCTATCAATCAAGTTTTCCTGCCAGTGAAAAAGGAAAAGTGTATGCAACTGGAAATGTTGTTGCGGGAAATACTGCTGTAACTACAAATAACTGGGCGGGTGGTATTCAATTAAAATATTATACTCCGGCAGCTACTTTTCTCGATTCGTTTAAATTGGCAGCACCTTCACCGGAGCTCCCAAATATGACTATTTCCCCAGCCACAGATGCTTTTACCGATGTATTGGCCGGTGCCGGTGCTACATTACCCTTACGCGATGCACACGACAAGCGCCTTGTTTTTGAAGCTCAAAATGGTACAGCTAGTGGTTCCGGTACAATTAAAACTTATACCAATGGTTCAACTTATACCAATTCAACATACTATGGTGTTGCCAAAGGTATTATTGATGACCCCGATGCTGTGGGTGGTTGGCCAATATTTACTACAGGAACAGTACCAACCGATACCGATGGTGATGGTATTCCTGACGATTACGAAATAGCCCATGGTTTAAATCCAACAGATTCTATTGATGGAAGTAGCATCGCGGCAAGTGGCTATAGTAACTTGGAAGAATATTTAAACAATATCACAACATTCCAAAATTTCTTGCAGGCTCCATTTAATCTCAAAGCAAGTTTGAATGGTTCTAACAAACCACAATTGACTTGGCAAGATGTTTCCGATGCAGAAGATAATTATGTGATTGAACGAGCACCAACTGGCACAACAGATTTCGTTGCTATTGATACTATTGCTGCAAATTCATCAAGTTTTGTTGATGCATCAGCAAACGGAGCTATTTATGTTTATCGTGTAAGGGCAATCACTACTATTTTGCAATCAGCTTATTCCAATACCGTTGAGATTACAGTTCCAACTATAATCCAAGAAAATCAAATTAAAAACCTCAAGGTTTACCCTAATCCTGTTGTCAAATCATTAAACATTGAAGCGGCCGTAGTTATTTCGCAAGTTGAATTATATAGTGTTACCGGGGCACTTGTTGGGAAAGTACAAACAAACTCAAATCAAGTTGTAATCCCAATGGAAACTTATGTTAATGGTGTCTATACGGTTAAGATTACAGCCAAAGATGGAACTCAAACATGTGTTAAGCTGATAAAATAATTAAATATCAATATCCTATCTATGAATAATATTATTCGATCATTAATTATGCTTTTAGCAAGCTGCGCATTATTTGCTTGCTCTGATAAAGAACTACCGGAGGATGCCGTTTACGATCCTCGTTTTCCGGAAACGGATAGTATTTATAAAAAGGCTAATGATTTATATGGTCAAGCGGATCATGTGCTGATGTATAATAATTACCTTGCAGAATTATATATTCAAACTACTGCGGATAAAAAGATTCAACTCGTGCCAAACTTTGACAATGTACCAAAAGACCTTTCATCGACCTTCAATATTATAAGGAATAAAGACGGTAATATCATGTATGTGGCAGAGTTTCCTTATTCAGAAAAAGGTGACTGGGAGAATATCTATGAAAATATTTTTGACGACAATGGTGATTTAATAATGTTTGTTAGAAAAAGTAGTTTCATTCAAAATAAGGTTCCTATTTATGAGAAATCAGAATATTTTTATAACAGTGAACATAAATTAGTTAAAAAGACATATTTGATGAAGTATGGTAAAGGTATAGAAATCCCACAAGGTATCAAAGTAGAGTACTCCTATCGTTTTCCGTACGAGAAATATAAAACTCGGAAGAAATGGTTATATGCTCACAGTCTTGATAAATAGATAAATAAAATAAAAAAAAGCCTGACAAAATTTTGCCAGACTTTTTTATTGTATTGTAAGAATATCAATTGATAACTTTTGCTGAGATTATTCGAACATCTTTTGTTGGACGGGCATTCATATCTACTGGGAGAAGTGAAATTTTTTCCACCACATTCAATCCTTCAATCACTTCACCAAAGATAGTATATTCCTTATCCATAAATGGAGCTCCTCCTATTGTGGTATAGGCTTTTCGCTGCTCAGGAGTAAAAAGAAATACTTTTTCTTTTTTCATATCTTTTCCTGCTTGAATCACCAAGCTATCTTGAATAGCCTTTAATTCCTTAGCGTTTCCACGCAAACTAATTTCATCTATTCTACCTCTTTTTTTAGCTACGAGTCGCTGCCAAACAATATCTAACTGCCTGTTATAGTCATCCATTTCGATGGTATCTAATTCCGCAGGAGTGAATATTTTTCCTTGAATAATACAAAATTGTGAACCGTTGGATTCTTTATTCGGGTTTTCATTGTCAGGTAAGCGAGGAGCTGAAAGCATACCTCTTTTGTGAAAAAACTTGGGATAATTGATTTCAGCAGGAATGGTATATCCGGGACCTCCGGTGCCAAGTAAACGATTATGATTTGCGATTTTGGAATTAGGGTCGCCGGATTGAATTAAGAAATTCTTCATCGCTCTATGAAAAATTAGTCCGTCATAGTAACCCTCTTTTACTAATTTTACAAAATTATCACGATGTAAGGGTGTCTCCTTGAATAATTTTATTTTGATGATGCCTTCGGTTGTATGTATCTCAATTATAGGTTCTTCGTTCTTTTTGCAGGAATAGAATGTGGAAAATAAACAGCAAAGAGATAATATAACAGCTAACTTTCTCATCTTAATGTTTCTTTAAACCATCAAATATAAAATGCACAATTTGATCTTTATTTTCTTCAACACGTTGGCTTATTCGTTCACGGATAAATGGCGCTTCCATTCCTTTTAATGAATATAGAATAATCATTGCTCCGAGTTCGGTATCTCCACAGTTGAAAATATCTTGTTTCACACCATCTTCTAGAATCTTTCTAATCATTAAATTTTCTTGAAGATCCACGCGTCTTCGAGCTCTTTCTACTTCGTAAATATCTCGAAAAAAATTAGCACGCAGTGAGCCATTACGGGTTACTGATTCTTTAATGGCATATTGACGGGTAAAAATATAATCGATGAGCATTTCGTCCGGTGGAATATTTTTTTGAGTGACAGCGCGTAGTTTTTCCAAAAGTAAACTTAATTCTTTATCAATTACAGCTAAATAAATATCATTTTTATTCTTAAAATAGGTATAAAGTGTACGGCGCCCTTTCTTTGAAGCATAAGCGATATCATTCATTGTGATATTGTCTTTTCCGGATACGGCGAAGAGCTTTCGTGCTACATCCACTAACATATCCCTTGTTCTCAATATTCCCATTTTACTACTTTTTAATTGACATTTCTCAGCAGTACAAATGTAAACCGTTTTTATCTAATTTTCAAAAAATATCGAATTAAGTTTTTAGACGCCTTTGTCTGTTGATTATTAGAACGATTTTAGTAATTTTGCGCTTTCTGTAGAGATGCAAAATATTGTGTCTTTACCTAACCGAAAAATAGTAAAAAGAGATGTTTGAAAATTTAAGCGAAAGACTCGAAAGGTCATTTAAAATTCTTAAAGGTCAAGGAAAAATTTCTGAGATTAATGTTGCAGAAACACTGAAAGATGTTCGCAAAGCTTTGTTGGATGCCGATGTTAACTACAAAACTGCCAAACAATTTACTGAAGATGTAAAGGAAAAAGCATTAGGTATGAATGTACTTACAGCACTTCAACCTAGTCAGGTGATGGTGAAAGTGGTACATGATGAGTTAGCTGCCTTGATGGGTGGAACCTATGTGGATATCAACATCAAAGGTTCGCCTGCCATTATTTTGATGTCAGGTTTACAAGGTTCGGGTAAAACAACTTTTGCTGGGAAATTAGCCAATATGCTTAAAAGCAAACGTGGCAAAAATCCCTTGTTGGTAGCTTGTGATGTGTATCGTCCTGCTGCAATTGAACAGTTGAAAATATTGGGTGCTCAAATCAATGTTCCTGTATTCTTTGATGAATCAAGCAAGAATCCGGTTGACATTGCTGAAAAAGCTATCAAATTTGCAAAACAAAATGGTCACGATTTAGTCATTGTCGATACTGCCGGTCGTTTGGCGGTGGATGAACAAATGATGAACGAGATAGCAGCAATTAAAAAAGCTATTAGTCCGCAAGAAATATTGTTTGTGGTTGACTCCATGACGGGTCAGGATGCCGTAAACACAGCTAAAGAATTTAACGACCGTCTTGATTTTGACGGCGTGGTGCTTACCAAGCTCGATGGTGATACCCGTGGTGGTGCGGCGCTTTCTATTCGTTCGGTGGTTAACAAACCAATTAAGTTTGTGGGTACCGGTGAAAAGATGGAAGCTATTGATGCTTTCCACCCTGAGCGTATGGCTGACCGTATCTTGGGTATGGGTGATATTGTTTCCTTGGTAGAGCGTGCCGAAGAGCAATACAACGAAGAAGAAGCGCGTCGCTTGCAAAAGAAGATTGCTAAAAACCAATTCGACTTCAACGATTTTCTTTCACAGATAGCTCAAATTAAGAAAATGGGTAACTTGAAAGATCTTGCAGCCATGATTCCGGGTGCAGGTAAAGCCATTAAAAATATGGATATTGATGATAATGCCTTCAAAGGTGTGGAAGCCATCATTCATTCTATGACTCCAGAAGAACGTGGTAATCCATCCATATTGAACGGAAGCCGTCGTAATCGTATTGCCAAAGGTAGTGGAACCAGCATTCAAGAGGTAAACCGCCTTTTGAAACAGTTTGACGATACCCGCAAAATGATGCACAACTTCTCTCAAAATAAAGGCAAACTTCCAATGGGAAGAAAATAATAAACAGAGATTAACGATGAGTGATTAAAGAAGAATTCATCACATAAACTTCTTACTCGTAACTCGTAACTCGTAACTCGTAACTCGTAACTCGTATGCAACTAATAGACGGAAAACTAATAGCAAATCAGGTAAAAACTGAAATAGCTGCTGAGGTAAAAGACTTTATGGCAAAAGGCGGTAAACGTCCACATTTGGCAGCGATCTTAGTTGGTCATGATGGTGGAAGCGAAGCCTATGTAGCCGGCAAGGTAAAAGACTGTGAAGATTGTGGTTTTACTTCTACATTGATTCGTTTTAACGATGATGTTACCGAAGAAATCTTATTGGCAGAAGTGGATAAACTTAATAAGGATGCAGATATAGATGGCTTTATTGTGCAACTTCCTTTACCAAAACATATTTCAGAACAAAAAGTTATCGAAACTATTGACTATCGCAAAGATGTGGATGGTTTCCACCCTGTAAATGTAGGGCGCGTAAGTTTAGGCTTACCGGCTTTTGTTTCAGCAACTCCGGATGGCATTTTAGAACTAATTAAACGCTACAAAATTGAAACTGCAGGTAAACATGTGGTGGTAATCGGACGAAGCAATATTGTAGGCAAACCGGTAGCCAACCTGTTGATGCAAAAAGGATATCCCGGTAATGCTACGGTAACCGTTGTTCATAGCTATTCTACCGATATAAAAGAACAATGCTTGAGTGCTGATATTATTATTTGTGCTCTTGGTAAACCTGGTTTTTTGAGAGGCGATATGGTAAAAGCCGGAGCTGTTGTTATTGATGTAGGTACAACCCGTGTACCATCTACCGAAACAAAATCGGGCTTCAGATTGAAAGGTGATGCCGACTTTGATGAAGTGGCTCCCAAATGTTCTTTCATCACACCGGTTCCGGGTGGTGTTGGTTTAATGACACGCGTTTCGTTGATGAAGAATACTTTGTTAGCAGGAAAGAGAGAAATTTATAAATAAGATCAAATAAACTCCATTAATGGGGCTTATTTAATCTATATAGAATTTAATTATGTCTCCATTAAATCCCTTATTTTGTATTATTGTTTATCTTATTGCATTCCTTACGGTATATCTAATACTCCTAAAATACAAACCTTGGTCTGATTCAACTCGATATGTAAGCATTGATGGATTAAGAGGATTTTCAGCATTTGCAATTTTTATTCATCACGCTACTCTTTGGCAAAAATACTCTTCGACAGGAGTTTGGGAAATTCCCAACTCAAATTTCTACACACAAATTGGACAATCTTCTGTAGGATTATTTTTCATGATTACAAGCTTCTTATTTGTGAGTCAATTAATAAAATCAAGAGATGATGACTTTAACTGGAAAACATTTGCTATATCTAGAGTTTATAGAATATTTCCGTTGTACTACATAGTACTTATTTTTGGTTTTATCATTCTCTTCACTGTTAGTTCTTGGACTTTAAATGTCCCACTTGACAAATTATTTTGGCAAATAAAGGATTGGATTTTATTCACTATCATTGGTAGTCCCGATATTAATGAAGTAAAGAATACCGTTATACTTGGATTTGGAGTGGCATGGACCTTAGCTTATGAATGGTTATTCTACTTCTCATTGCCAATAATATCATTTTTCATCCTAAAAAAACGCACAAAACCATGGATTCTGCTTATTAGTATTGCTTTTGTAGCATTTTTCTTTATAAAACGTGGGCATCTTCCATCTGATTCCTATGGTTTTTATTTCATTGCAGGAGGAATAGCTCCTTTTATTAATAAATACAGTAAAATACAACACAACATAAACAAACATATTTTAAGTTGTATTGTTTTGATTTGCATGGCTCTGCTTTTAAGAGAACAATTTGCTCAAAACTTATACAGCATAAGTTTAAATACCCTAATATTCACTATTATTGCCACAGGAAACAATGTATTTGGTGTTCTCAAACAACCCTTCTTAAGACTGCTTGGAGAGATTAGTTATAGTACTTATTTACTACATGGTTTTGCTCTCTTTATTACTTTCAACTTTATTATTAATGCTCAAACGGCCAAGACTCTTTCTCCAACACAATACTGCCTTATCATATTTTTACTTACACCAGTTCTTGTCATTCTAAGCTTTTTAAGTTATAGATTTATCGAACAACCTTTTATAGGACTAGGAAAAAAAGTGATTAAGAGAAAAACTGAAAGCAGTAAAATAATAAATTGAAATGAAGAGTTTAAATTATGATAAAAGCAGATAAACTTTTCTATACCCCCGATTTCGTAGGCAATACAACAAACTACACCATGCCAGAAGAAGAATCGCAACACGCCGTGAAGGTATTGCGCATGCAAGCGGGAGAGCGTATCCATTTGATAAACGGACAAGGTGGCTTGTTTGAAGCCGAAATTGTGAATCCACACGCCAAGCGTTGTGAGTTAAAGATATTGAGTTCAATGTTTGAATTTGGTAAACGTAAAACCCATTTGCATATAGCCATTGCACCTACTAAAATGAATGAGCGCCTAGAGTGGTTCTTAGAAAAAGCTACTGAAATTGGAGTAGATGAGATTACACCAGTTATTTGTCGTTACTCCGAGCGGAAAGAAGTAAAGCAGGTACGTCTAGAAAAAATACTTGTGGCAGCCATGAAACAATCCGTTAAAGCATATCTTCCAAAATTAAACGAAGCATCTACTTTTGACGAATTGATTAATCATTCAACTGCCTCTCAGAAGTTTATTGCTCATTGCTACGAAGAAAATAAACGCATGCTTAAAGAAGTCTACACCAAAGATTCGGATGCACTTATCTTAATAGGCCCCGAAGGTGATTTTAGTCCCGAAGAAATACAAAAAGCAATACAAGTGGGATTTATTCCGGTGTCTTTAGGTAATAGTCGCTTGCGCACAGAAACCGCCGGTGTGGTGGCTTGCCATACAGTGAATTTAGTTAATGAGTAAAGTAATTGACAAGCCGACGCAGAAAAGTTGCTAATGTTTATAAACAAAATCGCCGTTATCTGTGTTTAACATATAAACAAATTAAGTAATTCATTACTAAATAATAAAATATCATGAGAAAAATATATGAAAATACATCAATATTATTTCTAGCTTATTGGTTATTTATTGGTTTTCCTTTAGGTTTGTTTACATTATTGATGGGTCCTACACGATGGGTAATTGCCTTGTCTGAACATTTTGAATGGTCAGAAAGAGTTCAAAGTTCTCTTCAAAAAATAGTTATTTTACTCTTTGTAGTTGTATCTCTCTTTATTGCTAGATGGTTAAGTAAAAAACATCAATACTATATATCTAACAAACTTCGTTGGTCTGTCTTTTCATTACTTGGTCTAAATTTTCTTTTTGCTGCTTATATGTTCTCTTTTCATCCGGAAAAATTGATTGCACTGGCTGATAGTGGAGAATCTGTAGTTTTTGGTAAAGGTCATAATGTTGAATTTGTTTTTGGAGCCTATCCTAACGAAGAAAAACTAGAACTGCTAAAAAGCCGTGGATATACTTCGGTTGTCACACTTATGAACGACTTAGTAGTGCCTGCTGAACCTAAGCTAATCAAAGAAGAAAAAGAAGCTGCTGCACGAATTGGTATCAAATTAATACATATCCCCATGTTACCTTTTGTGAGTGGTAATGATGATGCCGTAAAACAAATAGAAGAACTTGCTCGTACGGGAAAAGGGAAATATTATGTGCATTGCTATTTGGGTCGTGACCGTGTTAATGTGTTTAAGCATATTGTCGAAGACCGTGGAGCAGCTATCAAAGTTGAATTGAAGGTTAAGCCACCTCGTCGTTTAGAAGATATCGCGCAATTAGAAAGAGGTAAGTATTTCAAACTTCAAGCTGATATTTATTTAACACCACTTCCAACGGAAGAAGAGTTCTTTGGTTATGTAGTGGGAGGACAGTTTAAAACGGTGGTTTCATTATTAAATCCCACAAATAAAGATGACAAATTGTGGATAGATAAAGAAATCAATATGCTAAAAAAATATGATCTAAAATTGATTAATCTACCACTGGGAGATGATGCCAGCGATGTTCAAATAAAGGCATTTAATGATAGTGTTTTGCGAATGGCTCGTCCTATTTTGATTCATGCATTTCGTTCAGATAGTCCGATATCCAATCGTATAATCCAATCTTTTGTGCATAAATAATTGTTCATAATTTAGCCTATTAACTTTTTTAGTTGTGTGATAAATGAAGATTTTTTTTATCTTCGTGAGGTAAAAGAAAACACTTAACTAAAAATAATTATGAAAAAATTTACATGTATCCTTTTAGTATTAGCAGCAATTGTATTATCAAGTTGTGCAAGCGGTCATATGCCTCGTGCTCCTAAACCTATGAAATCAGGTCGTCGTCATGGTGGAAGCGTTGTAATGGCTCCGGTTCAACAACAAACCACTACAATAAGTTAAGAAGAAACGATAATAAACAAAAAACGCTCTCGATTTCTCGAGAGCGTTTTTTATGTTTAAACTTATTTTATTAAAATCCACGTATAGCTTCAATACCAGGAAGCACTTTACCTTCCATATATTCCAACATAGCACCTCCGCCGGTTGATACATAGCTTACTTTGTCTGCTAATTTATTTTTATTGATTGCAGCTACTGAATCGCCACCACCGATAAGTGAAAAAGCTCCTTTTGAAGTTGCCAAAGCAATAGCATGTGCTACAGCGCTCGTTCCTTTTGAGAACTTATCCATTTCAAACACGCCCATCGGACCATTCCAAAGCACTGTTTTAGAATTAGCAATCACTTCACTGAAAGTTTTGATAGTTTCATCAGCAATATCAAGACCCATCCAACCATCAGGAGTTTCATTTGTTTTGGATACACTTGTGTTTGCTGCTGCATCAAATTTGTCTGCATTTACAGCATCAGTTGGAATATATACGTTTACACCTTTAGCTTTAGCTTTAGTCAAGATTTCTAGCGCCAAATCCAATTTATCTTCTTCACAAAGTGAATTTCCAATTTTACCGCCTTGAGCTTTGATAAATGTATATGTCATACCTCCACCGATAATCAAGTTTTGAACACGGTCAAGTAAATTCTCAATAATCATAATCTTATCAGAAACCTTAGCACCACCCATGATAGCAGTAAATGGAGCTTTTGCATCTTTCAATACTTTGTCCATAGCGATAAGTTCGCTGTTGATAAGGTAACCGAACATTTTATTTTCAGTAGAGAAATATTGAGCAATAACAGCTGTAGAAGCGTGTGCGCGGTGAGCAGTACCAAAGGCATCATTCACATACACATCAGCATAAGAAGCTAATTTTGCCGCGAATACTTTTTGTTTTGCTTTCAACTCTTTTTTAGCAGCAGCTTTTTCTTCGTCAGTAGCAAACTCAGCACGTGGTTTACCTTCTTCTTCTTCATAGAAACGAAGATTTTCCAATAATAAAATTTCTCCCGGTTTCAATGCTGCAGCTTGAGCATCAGCATTAGCACAATCTTCGGCAAATTGAATCTTTTGACCTACATTGCTTTCTACAGCAGAGATAATTTGTTTCAATGAATATTTAGGATCAGGGTTTTGTTTTGGACGACCCATGTGTGACATTAAAATCACGGAACCACCGTCAGACAAAATCTTTTTAATGGTAATCAACGCACCACGGATACGAGTATCGTCACTTACAGCACCTGTTTCTTTGTTCAATGGAACATTAAAATCCACTCGAACAATTGCTTTTTTACCGGCAAAATTAAAATTTTCAATTAGTTGCATATCTTTATAATTAATAGTTAATAGTAACAATGAATAGATTGAAAATCGAATGATTTTCACGAGGCTCACAAAGGTAAAAATATTTATGTAAAAATGAAAAACGAAGAGTTTTGAATTAATGAAGAAATGTTAAATGCGAGAAGTTAAAAGAAAATATTAACTTTACAATAATTAGAAATGATATAGCGTTACATAAATGTCTTTTTGTCTGGTAATATAAGATTATAACAAAATGGAAAAAGTAATATTAAAAAGCAGTTATATCATTCTCAAAGAAAAGCAGCTAGTTATAGATATCTATGATGGAATATTAACACTTGAAAATTTCAAAGGACATAAACTAAAACAAGCTACTGAAAAGGACTTTTCTCCCAATTACAATTTACTGAGCGATTTTACGACAGTTGAAGTTAGAATGTCCTTGCAAGATTTGCAAGAATATGCCAGCTTTATTAAAGCTCAAGGAAATATTGTAGGAAAAAGAAAGGCTGCTGTAGTAACAAATACCCCTAATCAGCTTGTGTATGCAACGGCTTATGACAAGTATATTAAAAATGATGTTGGACAAGATTTGATTACCTTTCCAACTTTCGAAGATGCTTTTGAGTGGCTTGGACTCCAAGATTCCAAAGAAGAGATTCTAGCATTAATAGCAAAGTTTAGACAGAACCCTCTCTTTAAATGGACTATTAAGGAAAATAGCTCTTATTATTAATTTAAGATTTCAACTCAATAAAAAACCTCCGACCTGATATATAGGTCGGAGGTTTTCATTTTATTTGCTGCCTGCTATTACATCATGCCGCCCATGCCACCACCCATAGGAGGCATCATAGGAGCTTGATTTTCTTCTTTCTTATCGGCAATAACACATTCGGTAGTTAAGAACATACCTGCTATAGAAGCGGCGTTTTCTAAAGCTACACGGGTTACTTTGGCTGGGTCGATAACACCTGCTGCAAAAAGGTTTTCGTACACATCTGTGCGAGCATTGTAACCGAAGTCATCTTTGCCTTCTTTCACTTTTTGTACTACTACTGCACCTTCTTTGCCTGAGTTAATTACAATTTGACGAAGTGGTTCTTCAATTGCTCTTTTGATGATTTCGATACCGGTTGTTTCGTCTTCGTTAGCACCTTTTAGATTTTCAATAGCTGCTATTGCACGGATATAAGCTACACCACCACCAGGTACGGTTCCTTCTTCGATAGCTGCACGTGTTGCGTGCAGGGCATCATCCACACGGTCTTTTTTCTCTTTCATTTC
>Ga0265338_10001688_pt1 | contig 35081 bp, 32 predicted proteins | sample 42126metaG_FD_193579 | JGI IMG/M metagenome (GOLD analysis project Ga0265338, IMG submission 193579) | Rhizosphere microbial communities from Carex aquatilis grown in University of Washington, Seatle, WA, United States - 4-21-26 metaG | ecosystem: Host-associated > Plants > Roots > Rhizosphere...
CGAAGAATGGGTCGTCATTTCCCATGACCGCCGCGAGATTCAACAGGTCATGTGGGATTACGTCGGGATCGTACGTTCTACGGCACGACTCGAACGCGCCCAACGGAGAATTCAACTGATCCTCAAAGAGGTCACGGACTTCTACAAACGGACGAAAGTGACCGAAGGGCTCATCGAATTGAGAAACCTGGCATGCGTGGCGGACATCATCATTCGCTCGGCGCTCATGCGTCACGAGAGCCGCGGATTACACTTTACGACCGACTATCCAAAGCTCGACGATGCGAACTGTCTCGTCGACACAATCATCACATCGGACATCATCAATGAAAAAACAGCGACTCGATAATGACAAACCGCGCTGCGCCTGCGGCATCTTCGGTATCTACGGGCATCCTCAGGCTTCATTGCTTACGTACTACGGCCTCCACTCACTGCAGCATAGAGGACAAGAGGCGAGCGGCATCGTCACAAGTGACTATGACGCTAAAAAGCAGAGACATCACTTTAACGTCGTCAAAGGGATGGGGCTCGTTACAGACGTATTCAAGGATTACAGAGTCGTACAGGATCAGCTCAAGGGAGTCTCAGCGATTGGGCATAATCGCTATTCCACGGCAGGATCTGCGAACAATCGATTTAACATTCAGCCCTTCACCGTCAACTATCGGAATGGAAACCTGGCGCTCGCGCATAACGGGAACCTGACAAACTTTCACGCTCTTCGTGCAGAACTGCAGGAAGAAGGGACGATCTTTCAGACAACGTCCGACAGCGAGATCGTCCTTCATCTTATCGCAAGGAGCAAGCAAAAACAGCAGATCGACCAGATCCAGGAGGCACTGGAAAGGATAGAGGGAGCATTTTCTCTTTTGATTCTCACCGACACCTCTCTCATTGTCACAAGGGATGTGTACGGTTTCCGTCCCCTCGCGCTGGGATTAAAAGATGACCGCTTCGTCGTGGCATCCGAAACTTGCGCGTTCGACATGATCGACGCCAACTATGTACGCGACGTGGCACCGGGCGAAATCCTGGTGATCGACGACAACGGAACGAAAGCGAGAAAATTACACTCGCGCTGGCTGCCAAAGAAGAATGCGAAGCCCCATCATTGTATCTTTGAATTCATTTACTTCTCGCGGCCGGACAGTCAGATCTTCGGCGAAAGCGTCGACAAAGTGAGGCGAAAACTTGGCAAGGCGTTGGCCCAGGAAGCTCCCATTGCTCCCGATAAAGATGAGAAGAAGACGATCGTTATCAGCGTGCCCGATTCGAGCAACACCGCAACTCTCGGATTTGTTTCCGAGAGCAACAAGCAGGGGATTCCTACAAAGCTGGAGATCGGACTGATCCGAAACCATTACGTCGGCAGGACATTTATCCAGCCTGAGCAAGGGGAGCGAGAGATGAAGGTCAGAACAAAATACAACACCGTGAAGGGCGTGCTGAAGGGGAAGAAAGTGGTGCTTGTTGACGATTCGATAGTGAGAGGAACGACATCAAAACAACTCGTTAAGTTGTTGAAAGAAGCGGAGCCTAAGGAGATCCATTTCAGGATTACTTCTCCTCCTATCATCAGCCCATGTTACTGGGGAATGGATTTCCCGCGCAAAGAAGAGCTCATCGCAGTGCGGTGTAACGGCGATGTCGAGACAATACGACGCGAGCTGGATGTCGACAGCATCCACTACTTGTCCCTGGAAAAGATGCTGGAAGTGGTTCCTCAAACAGGAGGCAAGAATTACTGCACTGCATGTTTCGGCGGAAAATATCCGACTGATGTTGAGTCAACAACGGATAAAAATGGCCTAGAATCATAGGTATGGGTGATTCTTTTTTAAAAAGCGTTCGCTCGTGCCTCGCCATCGCTTTTGGTACGGTTTTCTTTAATTGTCTACTCCAGTCTCAAAGCTTTGTCCCCAACGAACTCATCGTCAAATTCAGAACAAACGCGCCCGAATCGGTTCTCAACCAAATATTCCTAGAAAAAGACTTTTCGGCCGTTACATCCACGAACTCTTCTCAGTCAGTGCGAAGAGTCTCCGGGTTTAGTGCTCCCAAGAGGAGTTCGCCTGCCGCTGTCAATCAGTCCATTGCTAAGATACCTTCTCTCAATACAGCCCATATAGCGCGCGTTATGTTTGCGGATGCACAATCGTCCGACAAGGCATTGTCGGAGTTACAGCAAAGCCCATTCGTTGAATATGTCCAGCGGAACTACGTCTACAAAATTGATCAGTTACCGAACGATTCGGCGGTTTCAAGTCAATGGAGTCTTGATAAGATCGGAATGTTCGAATTATGGGCCGGCGGCTTCTTCGATCAACCCCTGACTCAGGTTATCGTCGGGGTTCTCGATACAGGAGTCGATTATCTTCATCCCGATATTGCTTCGAGAATTTATATCAACCCGGGCGAAACCGGGGGCGCGAAGCGCACGAATGGGATTGATGATGACGATAACGGGTATATCGACGATTGGCATGGTTACAATTTTGTCACTGTACAAAACCCTGACAGCGGTGATTGGTCGGGCAGGAACAACGATCCGATGGATCGCAATGGGCATGGGACGGCGGTGGCAGGGATCATCGGAGCACAGGTGAATAATAGGATTGGAATCGCGGGCATTTCTCCAATCGCTCAGATCGTTCCGCTGCGTGCTTTCGACGCAGACGGCAACGGCACAGATGCAGACATTTCTGCGGCTATCCTCTATGCCGCAGACAATGGCGTTCAGGTTTTGAATATGAGTTTCGGAGACGTCATCATGTCGCCGTTACTGAGGGATGTCATTCATTATGCCTACGAGAAAAATGTTGTGATGGTGGCTTCAAGCGGCAATGATGGAACAAGTTATCCTCACTATCCTTCTGATTTTGGTGAGGTTATTTCCGTCGGTTCGAGTTCACAAGACAACACGCGTTCATTCTTCTCATCATATGGTCCGTCGCTGGCACTGGTCGCACCAGGGGAGTCCATTCCAACGCTCAGTCTAGGAGGAGGATATCAATCCTCATTTACCGGGACTTCTGCGGCGGCTCCGCACGTTTCAGGAGTGGCGTCGCTTCTAGTCAGCCTTGCGCAGATGAAATCAGGCGGAGCCTCCGGATCACCCATTTTGACACCCGATGAAGTCCGCGAGAATCTGCTTGCGAGTTGCATCGACCTCGGAGACAAGGGGTGGGATAACTATTACGGAGCAGGGATGCTCAACGCAAGAGTTCTCTTGTCGTTACCCCAGCGGAATGTCGTCCATATCACGTCACCGCAAATTGACGCCCAGCTTAGCAGTGCTCTCATCCCGATCGTTGGTTCCGCAACCACGGATCAGATTGATTCGGTGAACATGTACTACGGCGCGGGTGATTCTCCCGCTTCCTGGAGCGAAATTGCGAGCTATGGAAATCGAAACTTTATCAATGATACACTTGTGGTATGGGACATTTCTTCACTACCTGAAGGAATTTATGCTCTGCGTTTACAAGTAAAAAATATCCAATCCGGAGACGTTGAAAGCAGGGTTCGTGTTCTTATCACTAGGTCCGCTCCTGCCGTATTGGGTTTCACTTTCGAGGATTCCGTCATCATTCAACAGCAGGAGGGAGCGCTTGCCACGCTTCAGGTCAACAAGCCGTGCTCTTCTGCTTTCTGGTACCGAGTCCATTCCCCGCAGGGGTCGTTCAAACCATTAGCCTCCTCCGGAATTGAGCTCGACCATGCGTTTCTTCTGTCCGCTCAAGATTTTCAAGCGGGAGCATCATATGATTATTATTTCGAGGCGACGGACCAGAGCGCAAGATCGGTTCGTTACCCGACTGTCGCCTCAAATGGACTCGGCTACTTTACATTTACCTTCCCGGCTGAAAATATTTCTACCACGGGTTTCACCCAGTTGCCCGCTACGTTGCCATCAGGGTATGTATTAAACCAGAACGCTGCCATAGACGGAAAACCGATTGTGATCTTGAACCAGTACGACGCAGCCGGCAGTTTCGGTAAACTTATGGCGTTCCAGTACGTCAATCGAATATTTGCTCCGCTTGATTCCACCCAGCGTCAATGGGTGCCGCACGACTTGAAAGATGTGTACAACGACGGAAGACTCTCTACCTTAGTTCAGGACCAGGGCGTGACAGAACTGTTTACGTCGGATGCGTCGGGCAATTCAATCTTTGCGAACAAAACGTTCGTCGATTCTGCCGACGTGTGGGGAAGCCAGCTCTACGATTTCGACGGCGATGGAAAGCTGGACCTTATTGCGCGCACAAGTACACACTACCTCGTGTTTAAGAACATGGGAGAAAACAAATTTCAATTAATGGCCCAGCTTGCGGATTCAACGCCGCCGCTCCCGGGAGACGCAACGAATCAATTTGGTCCGCCGCGAAGCCTGGTCGGCGATTTTTCCGGAACGGGAAATGCAGAGATCCTTTTTGCGGATTATGACGGAGACATGGTGATGTATCGCCAGGTGAACAAGCAAACAGCACCGTTTCAGTTCGACCTTGTCTGGACCGACACAACGGATCTGCTTGAGACCAGCGACTATATTGCCGCTGGAGATTTCAACGGAGACGGTCGTCTCGATTTTGCTGTCGTGGGTCATTCAAACCTCGAGCTCAATGCAGACCGTGAATACGATCCGCCGACGTGGACCGTTCGCATTTTCACACATCGGACGACGGATTCCCCAAACTCCTTCACTAACATTTGGGAGAAAATATTTTACGGCGTAAATACCGGATTCTCGCACGACAACGGAGTCTCGTCGGGGAGGATTTTCGAAACATCAAACGATCAGTTGTTTCTCAGTTTGAATCCCTACCTTTACGTCATTGACTTTGATGCCCCAACGCAGGCATTTCATCCGGTGTGGGTACATTCTTCGGCATCGAATTCGGTCCTCGTTTCCGATTTCAACGCTAACGGTATCCCGGAAATTGGCTTCAATACGGATGGGATGATACGATTCTTTGAACGGACATCAACATCTTCCAAACCGCAGGCACCATGGGGGCTATCAGCCATCCCGCTCTCGGCTCGCGCTGTCGAAGTCTTGTGGAATTCTGCATCCCCATCAGCAACACATAAAGTATACAGGGATACGACAGCTCAACCCAGGAATTCCATCGCAAGCGTTGCCGGCACGAGCTACCTCGACACGGCGGTGGTATCAGGGAAGACGTATTGGTACGCCGTGTCCGTTGTTAATCCAACGGAGAGCGACCGCTCGGCTTCCGTGTCGACGATGCCTCACGACCCGGCGATGGTCGACTCGGTTGCCCAGCAGACTGCGACTCAGGTCTTGTTGCGGCTCTCAGTTCCTGTCGATCAGAACAAATTGTCTCGAGCCGTCATTTGTTTGGACGATACGTTGAAGCCGTCGTCGATTGGCATTCATAATCCTTCGGAGCTCTTGCTCACGTTTCCTCAGCCGATCTCAAAAGACACGCACTATGTGCGAATCAAGATTCTCTTCGACATGTACGGAATGGAAGCAGATACGCTGCGGCAGACTCCGTTCTTCGCTCCAATGCAGCAATCGCATACATTCTATCTTGAAAAAGCGGCGTTTGTTTCTCAGTCACTCTTGTCGATTGATTTCAACGATACGCTTTCGACATCTGCGCTTGACGTTGCGAATTATCATTTCTTCAACGCGGTAAGAAGCTTTGCGCTGAAAGACGTGAAGCTCGATACGATCTCTCGGTCAAGAGTGTATCTTTCTCTCCATGATAACGAGCATCTTACGCCTATCGGATACAGGATGGACCTAACCGCGAGCGAGAACATTCAGAATTTGAGAGGCGAACCCCTGAACGACGGAAAGGGACAGACCGTTTCCCTTGTCATTGATATAAATAATCTCGATAATATTGTTGTCTTTCCCGATCCGTTGAAATATTCCAGTGCCGACGCAAGCCGTAACCATCTAACGTTTGCAAACCTCCCCCAGTACTGCCGTATCGATATCTTTGGAATGAACGGGGTCAAGGTTGCATCGATTGAAGGGGATACCCGGGCTACGGGTCTGGAATGGAATTTGAACGATCTGCATGGAAGGGCCGTCGGCTCGGGTGTTTATATTTACCTCGCGACACAATTGGACGGGAACAACAGTGAAGTACGGACGAAACTCGGAAAATTCGCCGTCATTCGGTAAACGATGAAGGAAAATCCCTGGACAATATCGAACGTACTGAGTGCAAGCCGTATCCTTCTAATGGCGCCGGTAGTATATTTTTTTCTCGCGCCGGTCGAACACAATAGGGAGTATGCGGTACTCTTTACGCTATTGGCCGTGACCACGGATGCTCTGGACGGCTACTTTGCACGACTCTTTCATGAGGAATCTGAATTAGGCAAGGTCATCGATCCGCTCGCCGATAAGATCGGCGTCGGCATCGTTGTTGTTTTGCTTCTCATTTTTGGCGATATTTCCTTATGGTTTGCGATTCTGGTGCTCGGCAGGGATATCGCCATCTTCCTCGGCGGATTATACATAAGGAAACGGACTGGGCTCATTCTTCCCTCGAATATGGCCGGAAAAATTGCGGTCTGCTTTGTCGCCCTAACACTGGTGCTTTCCATGCTTCATTACCAGATGTTTTCGATGGCAAGAACTTTTTCGTTATACGCCAGCACCGCGCTGCTGGTTTTTTCATTCATCGTGTACGCTAACCGATTCAGAAACGTCTTATCACCGTCAGAGAAGAACACAATTCAATCATGAGTTTCTTCGATTCACTAAAGCTCTCTCGTTTAAAGAACAGCCTGGCAAAGACCCGTGATGCATTCGTCGCAAGGATCGGCAGATTGGTTTTTGCGAAGGGGACTGTGGACGAAGAATTCCTTCATCAGTTAGAGGAAATTCTTATCGGCGCCGACGTCGGAATGGAGACTGCGCAGATCATTCTCGCGTCGGTGAAAACAAACGCGAAAGAACAACGGTATGAAAACCCGGAAGAACTTAACGCCTTGATCCGCGACTCGATCACGGGTGCCTTCGCCAACGGTTCAGCAAAAGATGCGGGGGATCCTTTTGCGGCCCGATCAAGCTCAAAACCGTACGTCATCATGGTTGTCGGGGTGAACGGCGTCGGCAAAACAACGACGATCGGGAAACTTGCGTTCAACTATAAAGCTGCCGGCAAGAATGTCCTCATCGGTGCAGCGGACACGTTTCGCGCTGCCGCGAACGAACAGCTTGAGATCTGGGCGCAGCGTGCCGGCGTCACGGTCATTCAGCAAGGGCATGGTTCCGATCCCGCCGCCGTTGCCTTCGATACCGTTAAGGCCGCACAGGCGCGCAACGCCGATGTGGTCATCATCGATACCGCCGGCCGCCTGCATACAAAAATAAATTTGATGGAAGAACTGAAGAAGATCAAGAGGGTGATCAAGAAGTGCGCCGACGAAGCACCTCATGAAGTTTTGCTCGTCATCGACGCTACGACCGGACAGAATGCGATCCAGCAGGCAAAACTCTTTGACGAAGCGGTCGGCCTTACGGGTTTAGTCGTTACCAAGTTAGACGGGACGGCCAAAGGAGGAATTATCATCGCAATCAACCGGGCGCTGAAAATTCCAGTTCGTTTCGTGGGAGTGGGGGAAGCGATCGACGACTTGCAGCCGTTCAATTCCCGGGCGTTTGTTGATGCCCTTTTCGAGAAAGAAACTGTCTGATTTCACCTGATGTTCTCTTCAGCTGTGACATTGTATTAACCAAGGAGATCCGTGGCTGGCACGATCACCATACTTTCGGAACAACTCGCGAATAAGATCGCGGCGGGTGAAGTGGTTCAACGGCCGGAATCTGTCGTTAAAGAACTGGTTGAGAACTCGATCGATGCCGGGGCAACTTCGATTGCGATTACGATAAAAGACGGAGGCAAGAGCCTCATCCAGATCTCCGACAACGGTTCGGGAATGAATGATGAAGATGCTGCGATCGCCTTTCAGCGGCATGCGACAAGCAAGATAAAATCGTACGAGGACCTGGAGAGCGTCGGCACCCTCGGGTTTCGCGGCGAAGCTTTGGCATCGATTGCTGCGGTCGCGCACGTGGAGTTGAAAACACGCCGCTCGACGGAGGATGTCGGATCGTTTGTCCGCATCGAAGGGGGGGACCTCAAAGAACGCTCGGTAGCTGCCGCGCAGCCCGGGACTATTATATCGGTACGAAACCTCTTTTATAATACCCCGGCCAGGAGACATTTTTTAAAATCGAACAACACGGAGTTCAAACATATTTATGACGTGGTCCAGCGGGTGGCATTATCACGACCTGACATCGCCGTTCAGTTTACAAGCGATGAGGAGGAACTTCTCAACCTGCATTCTGGAACTATCGCGGAGCGGCTGAAGAACCTTTACGGCGAGCGCCATTTTGAAACTCTTCTGCCTTTCGACGAAAAGACGGAGATGCTTTCCGTTTCAGGCTTCATCGGCAAACCTGATTTTGCAAGGAAGTCCCGGGTCGACCAGTACTTATTCCTGAATAAACGATCTATCGTCAACCGCTCGATCAATCACGCAATATTTTCAGGGTACGAACACCTTATTGAAAAAGGGAATTTCCCGTTCTATCTTCTTTTTCTCGAACTCGACCCGCACAAGGTCGACGTCAACGTCCATCCGTCCAAGATGGAAGTGAAGTTTGCCGACGAACAGAGCATTTACCGCTTTGTCATGTCCGTCGTTCGCAAAGCGCTGGGCTCGAACGATCTTGTTCCGTCGCTCGATGTCAACGGACCGAAAGGTTTCGACGGGTCGTTTGCATCGCTGCGACACGCCTCGCTCCCGCGCCATTTTTCAGGGGGGGCTGGGTATAATGAAAGGAACATCTTTTCATCCCCCTCTTCATCCTTCACACAAGAAGACTCACGACAAGGACCAGCGGGACTCGACAAATTGTTTTCGGATATGCCGACAGCCCAACTCCCAGAGGCCACCGGGCCGCAGCAGTTCGCGCACGGCACCCGCGAAGATGAGGCACAGGAGGGTAAAGCAATATGGCAGCTTCACAATAAATATATATTGTCGCAAATCAGAACCGGGTTGATGATCGTGGACCAGCACGTCGCGCACGAGAGGGTGCTGTATGAACGGGCGATCGCCAGTTTTGACAACGCCGTTCCGGTCTCACAACAGCTGCTCTTCCCGCATACCGTCGAACTTTCGTCGGGCGATTTTGCACTCGCGAAAGAGTTGATTCCGCACCTCCAGGCCATTGGGTTTGACCTGAAACTGTTCGGTAAGAACACCATCGTCCTAGAGGGAGTGCCGACCGAGATCAAGGCAGGGACAGAAGGGAGCATCCTGCAGGACATTCTCGACGAATTCAAGAATAATCAACACAGGGTGAAACTGGACGCGCGCGATAATGTCGCCAAGTCTTTTTCATGTAAAGCCGCAATCAAAGCCGGAGACAAGTTGTCGGAAGTCGAGATGAGAGCGTTGATCGATCAGCTGTTTGCCACCAGCATGCCGTACGTTTGCCCGCACGGCCGGCCCGTGGTTGTTAAAATTTCAATCGGTGAGTTGGATAGAAGATTCATGAGGACCTCGTGAAAATTATTTTGGTCAGGCTCATAACAGCATATTATTACTCTGCTTAGCATGCACATAAGAAAGAATAATCAATCATAGAGATTTGAAGGGAAGAACGCATGTTTGAAACCAACGACCACGGTTCAATGAAGCAGGCAAAGGATGCCTGGAATGAACACGACGGCAAGGCGGGGAAAAGACCGAATGTGAAATTCACCACCGTCAGCGGGGAACCGATTGAACCCCTGTATACTCCGGATGATATTCAAAACATAAATTTCCTCGCGGATATTGGTTTCCCAGGCGAGTTTCCTTACACACGCGGGGTTCACCGCAATATGTATAGAGGAAAACTATGGACGATGAGGCAATTTGCCGGGTTTGGGACCCCTGAGGACACTAATGGAAGATTCAAGTATCTCCTTGAACACGGCCAGACGGGATTGTCAACGGCGTTCGATTTGCCGACGTTGATGGGACGAGATGCTGATGATCCGCTTTCCGAGGGTGAAGTTGGAATTTGCGGCGTATCCATCAGTTCCCTGGCCGACATGGAGATCCTCTTCAAGGGAATTCCCTTGGATAAGGCCTCGACGTCGATGACGATCAATGCTCCCGCTGCGATGATGCTTGCTTTCTATATCGCCGTAGCCGGCGATCAAGGCGTTGCACCGAAACTCTTGCGCGGCACCATCCAGGCCGACATCCTGAAAGAGTACATCGCACAGAAAGAATGGATCTATCCTCCTAAGCCATCGATGCGGATCATCACCGACATGTTTACCTACTGCACGAAAGAACTTCCTCAATTTAATCCTATCTCCATCAGCGGTTATCATATACGCGAGGCGGGTTCAACTGCAGTACAGGAATTGGCTTTTACTTTGGCAGATGGCTTTGCATACGTTGAGGCTGGACTCGCTGCCGGAATGAACGTCGATGAATTCGCTCCCCGGCTCTCGTTCTTCTTCAATTCCCATCTCGACTTCTTTGAGGAAGTCGCAAAATTCAGGGCAGCCCGTCGGATCTGGGCGAAGAGACTTCGATACAAGTATGGTGCGAAAAATCCAAAATCATGGATGCTCCGTTTCCATACTCAAACCGCAGGATGCTCCCTGACTGCGCAGCAGCCTGAGAACAATATTGTTCGCACAGCATTGGAGGCTCTGGCGGGTGTCCTTGGCGGGACTCAATCGCTCCATACGAATTCCATGGACGAAACATTGGCTCTACCGTCAGACAAGGCGGCAAAGATCGCGCTCCGCACACAACAAATCATCGCCCACGAAGTCGGCGTTACAAACACCATTGACCCCCTAGCCGGAAGTTATTTCGTGGAGGCCTTGACGTCGCGAATGGAAGAGGAAGCAGAGCGATACTTCGAAAAGATCGATATGCTTGGCGGTGTGATTCCTGCGATAGAGGAAGGGTTCTTCCAGCGCGAAATAGCGGAAGCGGCGTATCGATACCAGAGTGAGGTCGACAGAAAAGAGAAAATAATAGTCGGCGTCAACGAATATGTTGAAGATGAGGGAGAGGTCGAAATTCCGATTCTAACTATCACGCCGGAGGTCGAGGCGAAGCAGAAGAAGCGCCTTGCGGAAGTGAGACAGGCGAGAAACGAAGGAGAGGTCCGAAGTACAATTTCCGCGCTTCAGCACGCTGCGTCAGACGGCTCTAACCTGATGCCGTTCTTGCTTAACGCAACACGCGCATACGTAACTCTCGGCGAAATGTGCGGTGCGTTAGCTGAACATTTTGGGATTTATGAGGAGCCGGCAGTTTTTTAATTATGCTGGAGATCTGCCGGAGACAACTGATAAACATTATAACGAACAACCATGAAGCATTACTTTCGTCTCCTCCGTCCTTCGCAATGGATCAAAAATGTCTTTGTTTTTGCACCCCTGGTTTTTTCAAAACACCTCTTCGACCCGCCGATGTTCTTCGCAGCCTTCAAGGGATTCATAGCGTTCTGCATCGTTTCCAGCGCCGTTTACGTTTTCAATGATATTTCTGACAAGGATGCGGACGCCGCCCATCCACTGAAAAAGAACAGACCGATCGCCTCAGGAGTTGTTTCAATTCAGGCAGCAGTCCTCATGAGTGTTGTCCTGTTAGGCATTGCCTCTGTCGTCTGCCTCTCGCTTCCGAGCGGTTTTCAAGCCGTGATCATTTCGTACCTCATTCTCCAAATTTTGTACTCGCTGGGATTGAAGAAGATCGTCATCCTTGATGTTTTTATTATCGCCGCCGGATTCATGCTTCGCGTTTTGGGCGGTGCCGAGGTAATTGACGTGGCGATTTCGCACTGGATCATTCTCTGCACGATGTTCCTCTCGCTCTTTATAGCCCTTTCGAAGCGCCGCGGGGAGATCATGCTCTTCAAGCACTCTGACGGAATATCTGAGCGGAAGGTACTTGAGGAGTACGATGTTCATTTTCTCGACAACACCATAATGATCACAGCGTCCGGAATGGCGATCGCATACGCGCTCTACACCGTGGCCGACCGGACGGTGGCGGCCTTCGGATCCGACTCCCTTATTTTCACTACCATTTTTGTGCTCTTCGGAATTTTCCGTTACCTCTTTCTTGTGATGCGAAAGAACATGGGGGAAAATTCCGTTGTCATGATTCTGAAGGACATGCCCATGTTCATAGACCTCTGCTTGTGGTTCCTTTCCTGCGTTGTGATCATCTATCATTAGAACACTGTCCTTCCTCGCTTCTCGCTGACTTCCTCGAACCTCTTGTGGGAACAAAATTCGTTGTTTTTGAGTTTTAGCGTACATCCCATCACTATTGCCGCGAGTCGCGTATGACATTTAAGAAAACATCAGACATTCTTTCTTCTGAAATCACCCCCGAAGCGCTTTACCGTCACAGGAGGGAATTTCTGCGTAATTCTGCCATCGCAATCGCCGGTGCCGCGGCCTATACGGTTCTTCCACAAAATATCTCTTCCGTTTTCGCGCAGGACAGCAAGACATGGAAACCTGCCCATCCGAGCACCTTCGACACCACCGAAGAGCTTACTCCTTACGGCGATATCACGTCATACAATAATTTCTATGAATTTGGAGTCGACAAGGACGACCCAGCCCGCAATGCCGGTTCGTTAAAGACCTCACCGTGGACGGTGGCGGTGGCGGGACATGTGAATAAGCCAGCGGTTTATCATCTGGATGATATTGTGAAAGGGAAGGCCTTGGAAGACCGAGTCTACCGGCATCGGTGTGTTGAGGGCTGGTCGATGGTGATCCCGTGGCTCGGCTTCCCGCTATCAAACCTGATCGACATGGTCGAGCCGACATCGGCGGCAAAATATGTGGCGTTTGAAACGAAGTTTGCTCCGGAGGAAATGCCAGGGCAAAAATCCGGAGTTTTGCAATGGCCGTACGTCGAGGGACTGCGGATGGATGAAGCATTGAATCCGTTGACTCTGCTTGCCGTAGGCCTCTACGGAAAGCCGCTCCCAAACCAGGACGGAGCTCCGATTCGATTGGTCGTCCCGTGGAAATACGGTTTCAAGAGCATCAAATCGATCGTGAAGATCAGCTTCGTCGGCGACCAGCCGGCCACGTCATGGAACCTCGCGAATTCGAATGAATACGGATTCTACTCGAACGTGAATCCCGAGGTCGATCATCCCCGGTGGAGCCAGTCGCACGAGAGGCGTATTGGGGAATTCTTCAGACGAAAGACGCAGATGTTCAACGGTTATGCTGACCAGGTTGCCTCGATGTATTCCGGGATGGATCTCCGCAAGAATTTTTGATGTTGACATTTCACCAATTTGTTTTGGGCTTGGTAAAGAGGTCAATGATATTTAAGAATGCAGTTTCTTACGTTAAACCGCTCGTTTTTGTTGCCTCTTTGTTCCCTGTCGTCCTTCTAATTTGGAATGGGCTTCATGGCAGCTTAAGTGCAAACCCAATATCAGATATCACAAACGAAACAGGCATCTGGACGCTGCGGTTTGTTGTGATCACTCTCTCGCTCACTCCTCTCAGAAGAATCACGCGCTGGCACTGGCTGATCAAATTCAGAAGAATGACCGGGCTCTTCGCTTTTTTTTACGGCACGCTCCACCTAACGACGTACGTCTGGCTGGATCAATTCTTCGACTGGCAGTCCATTGTACACGATATTTCCAAACGGCCGTTCATCACGGTTGGGCTGGCCAGCTTCGTGTTGATGATCCCTCTTGCAGCAACATCAACGCAGAAAATGATCCGAAGACTCGGTGGAGGTACATGGAATGTCCTGCACCGGCTGATTTATCTTACAGCCGCCGGAGGCGTCATTCATTATTTGTGGCTTGTGAAAGTAGTGACGTATCGACAGTTGACGTACGGAGGAATCGTCGCAGTTTTGCTGCTCTTCCGCATCCTATGGAAATACCGCTCTCGTTTCACGAAATCGCACCTGGATAAAGAAGAACCCATCCCTGCCTGATGTTGTATTGCCCCGCCGAGTCATCATTAATCCTCTTGGTGCTTTGGGAAAATTTCTTTATATTTGTGCACCTAGTCCTTCATCAATATCAGGAACCGTACAATGACTCGCTCCCGCGTTGCGGTAATCAAGACTCATCCGACGACAATCCTCACGGATTACGAAAAGCTATTGAAGCTGGCAGGCGTCGAACAAGCGCTTTCAAAATCATCGACGACGATATTGAAAGATAATATCAGCTGGCACTTTCCGTATCTCAGCGCAAATACGACTCCATGGCAGCTAGAGGGGACCGTAAAGGCACTTCGAAGCAGCGGCTTTACGGATTTGGTCTCAGTCCACAATAATACCGTCGTCACAGACCCGTATCGCGGGGAGAAGCTCAACAAACTCGCGCCTATCTACAAGAAATATTCGATCGAAGAGAGGTACAATTTCAACGCCGATGAAATCAAATGGGTCCAGTATGAACCGAAAGCCCGAATGCACGCGCTGAACAAGATCTATCCAAACGGGATTCAGCTTCCTGAATACTTTTTCGGAAAGAACATTGTCCATCTTCCGACCGTCAAGACGCATATTTATACGACGACAACGGGCGCGATGAAGAATGCTTTCGGCGGCCTGCTCAACACGCGCCGACATTACACACATTCATGGATACACGAAACGTTGGTCGACCTACTCGCAATTCAAAAAGAAATTCACACCGGAATATTTGCCGTAATGGACGGGACGCTCTGCGGCAACGGCCCTGGACCACGTACGATGATACCTGTGGAGAAGGACTATATCCTTGCTAGTGAAGATCAGGTTGCCATCGACGCCGTCGCCGCAAAAATGATGGGGTTCGACCCGCTCAGCATTAAATACCTGAGCATGGCGCATGAGGATAAACTGGGCTGCGCTGATCCACGCGATATCGAGATTGTCGGCGAAGATATTTCCAACGTGAATTTTGGGTTCACTGTCGGTGACAATCTGGCGAGCATGGCGGGCGACTTTTTCTGGTTCGGCCCGCTCAAGTCCATTCAGAAATTCTTCTTTCACACGCCGCTGGTGTACGGCTTTGTCTTTGGCTCATATTTTTACCACGATTATCTGTGGTGGCCTCTGAAAGGGAAGAGCATGATGCGAAAAGTACGCACGTATTCGAAATGGGCGAAGCTCTTCGACGATTACGGGAGGGAAGACGCGCAAGCATGACCTCTCGAAGAAAAGCGGAGCTGGTCCTGCTTGCAACGACGGCGATCTGGGGTGGAACTTTTGTCGTCATGAAACTGGGATTTGCCGACGTCTCTCCATTCCTGTTCGTTGCTATCCGATTTACTCTCGGAACCATCATCTTTGGTTCTGTATTCTTCCGGCGACTCGGCTCGATTCGACGCTCTACCCTTCGAAAGGGCGCTATCCTCGGCGCGCTGCTTGGCGTTGGATTGATCCTTCAGACATACGGACTTCAAATAACGACAGCTTCGAAGTCGGCGTTCATCACCGGAATGATGGTCGTGTTTACACCGGCAGCCCAAATGGTGATCAGCCGCCGCCTCCCTCAGCCGGGCAACCTTCTGGGAGTGGTCGTCGTAACAACCGGTTTGTATTTTCTTACTTCTCCGAACGGATCGGGCTTTAATCTCGGCGATGCGTTGACTCTTGTCGGCGCATTCCTTTTCGGATTTTATATCGTCTACCTCGATATCTATTCGAAAGAAGAAGAGCTGCTTCCGCTCGCATTCCTGCAGATTTCGACTACCGCGGTGATCGGCTGGATGCTCGTGCCATTCGAAGTTCCCCAGATCCATTTCACCTGGAACCTCGTGCGCCTTTTTTTCTATACTGCGTTTCTCGCAACCGTGATCACGACCTACACTCAAACCCGTTTCCAAAAGGACACAACTCCGACGAGAGCCGGGATCCTTTTCACACTGGAGCCCGTCATATCGGCGGTGTTGGCCTACTTTGTATTAGGCGAATTATTGGGTGTGTTGGGAATGCTCGGCGCTCTTCTCATCGTCATCGGAATTCTGATTTCAGAACTTTCGGACAAGTTTCTAAAGAGATTCCACTGGCATCTTCCATTGCCGGAAGAAGAATGATCTCCCCATGCGTTGAACAATACGTTTGAGTATGGAAGTTCATGCGACCATAATTGTGCAAGGACTTGTCCAGGGTGTCGGATACCGCTGGTTTGCAAATCGTCATGCTGTCGCATTAGGCCTGAAGGGATACGTAAAAAACAATTATGACGACACGGTGCAGGTCGAGGTGGAAGGGAATCGCTCGCTAGTTGAAGAGTTTATCAGTCAGCTAAAAATTGGACCTCGATCGGCCCAAGTGAAAGATGTCCGTATTGAATGGAGTGATCCGAAGAATTTGTTCCTCGGTTTCTCGATCAAATAAAAAGGCATCAATCGGCAGGTATCCTGGTATTGTATCGCGCGCAATGATGCAAAATCGCGATTGAATCTAAAAGATCCTTGCGTCTTTGCTGCTTAGCGAGAGGTAAGAATGAATAGAATAGGTTTTGGGTTCGATGTCCATAAACTGGTTCCCGGGCGGCGGCTTGTCCTTGGCGGCGAAGATATTCCATTCGACAAAGGGCTGCTGGGACATTCAGATGCAGATGTTCTGGTCCATGCGATCGCCGATGCGCTGCTTGGTGCTGCTGCACTCGGGGATATTGGAAAACATTTCCCCGACACGGACCCGAAGTACAAGGATATTTCGAGTCTCACGCTATTAGCACATGTTGCTTCGCTTCTCGCGGAAAAGCATTTCGAGATCATCAACATCGATTCGACGGTCGTCCTGCAGAAACCAAAGATCGCTCCTTACGTGGACCAGATGCGAAAAAACATCGCTGGCGCTCTTGGCCTGGATGCCGCCAGAATATCGATCAAAGCGACGACCAACGAAGGATTGGGTTTTATCGGTGCAGGAGACGGTGCGGTGGCGTACGCAGTGGCCCTCATCGATTCAAAATGATAATCGAATGAATCCGCGCTGAGATCATTCGGCCTACACTCTTGAAGCGCTGGGCCATTCGTAGTTCATTATGCTTTTTTCATGATCGTTGGCCACGGAATACGCCGTCTTCGCATTTTCAAAAAACACAATGTCTGATTTCCTCTACTCGGTCGACAAAGCTGTTTTTTTCTTCATCAATCAGACGATCAGCAATCCAGTCTTCGATTGGTTGATGCCCTTCTTGACCGACCTTAACAAACACAAAGTCACAATCGTTATCGTCATAGTTCTCTGGCTTTGGTTAATGGTAAAAGGAGGGAAGACGGGGAGGACCGCAGGTATTCTCCTGGTGCTTTCCATTGTTCTTAGCGATCAAATGAGCAGTTCGGTCCTCAAGAATCTATTCAGCCGGATTCGTCCCTGTCATGCGCTGCAAGGAGTACGCCTGCTGGTAGATTGTGGCAGCGGATTCTCATTCCCGTCGTCCCATGCGGTCAATAATTTTGCGGGAGCGACCATTTTGTCCCATTATTACAAGCGGTATTCGTGGGGTTGGTATGCGCTGGCTTCCCTCATAGCCCTTTCCCGTCCTTATATCGGCGTTCATTATCCATCAGACATCGCGGGAGGGGCCATGATCGGCTGGGCGTGCGCCATATGCGTGATCGGAGCCTGGGAGTTTACGGAGCGGAAATTTGTCAGCAAGAGGGTGAAACCCCAGGCATAGAATCTGTTTGCAAAATTCGATTCTTCTTTCTACATTTATTGAGTAATACTTTGATTCAGTTTTTTTGTGGATAATGCCATTGAAACGAACCATGAAACACGATCCAATATTGTTCTTGCTCTCTTCACGGGCATCTTCTTCGGCTGTTCGTTCCCACCAATCCCCCTTGGGTCGCTGGCGTGCATCTCGCTGGTGCCGCTGCTCTTTTTAGCCGAGCGGCTTCACTCTCTTCGCAGACAATTCCTCTACTCGTATTTTTCATTCTTCATCGCATCTTGTATTGCACTTTATTGGGTAGGCGGATTCACGCATGCGAAGGATCCGTTTCTGATGCTTGCCGGCGGATTGGTGATTGTTTGGGAACCTTTTTTCTTCAGCGTAATTGTTCTTTCATATCTTGCAGTGAGGAAAAGTTTCGGATTGGGTGCGGGCCTTTTCGCCCTGCCCTTCATCTGGGTTACGTTTGAATGGCTGTATGCGCTCGGTCAATTCGCTTTCCCATGGCTCACTTTGGGAAATACACAGACGTACCAACTAGCGAATATCCAATTTGCCGAAATCACCGGTGTGTATGGAGTATCATTCTGGCTCCTGGTTCTGAATGTATTGTTCTTTTTGCTCCTGACGGGTGCCGTTGGTGAGAAGGAGAAGTTGTCACTGAGGCGCAGTCTGATTCTTACGTGCGCCATTGCCGTGATCTATCTTTTGCCGAATCTCTACAGCGCAACCATGGACGATAGAGCATTCTCGTCGCCCGTTAGCACTCCGCTGACTGTGGGGATCGTTCAGCCGAATATCGACCCATGGTCGAAATGGGAAGACGCGAATACTCTTGCGGGACGGGAGCAACAAGTAACGCGATATTTGGAGATGACCGCCGAGCAGAAAAAAGCAGGTGTCCAAATGAGCGTCTGGCCCGAAACGGCTATCTTGTTCGACCTTCCGGTAATGAGAGGAGAGTACGAAAAAGTAAAACACACGCTCGATTCGCTCGATGTAGCTCTCGTGAGTGGTTACATCGATTATAAGTATTATGAGAACGGCGGCGCATCCGCGACGAGCAGCGTTATTCGCGGTACGAACGTCCATTATGATTCCTACAATTCGATATTGTATCTTGAGCCGAAATCCGAGCGCTTACAATCATACGGGAAGATGCGTCTCGTGCCGTTTGCCGAACGCATTCCGTATGCCGAGTCCATCCCGTTCCTGATCGGGCCGCTCCGATGGGGAGTCGGCATCAGCAATTGGGGGATCGGTAAGGACAGTACGGTGTTTGAAGATTCGGCCCATCACACCAAGTTCCTGGCGATGGTTTGTTATGAATCTATTTTTCCCGAGTTTGTCAGCTCCTTTGTGAACCGCGGCGCAGAGTTTTTGGTATTCATCACGAACGACAGCTGGTGGGGGAATACATCGGGGGCCCGGCAGCACTGTCAGTTTGCCGTCCTGCGAGCAATTGAAAACAGAAGGTGGGTTGTCCGATGTGCAAACGGCGGCATTTCATGCTTCATCGACCCATCCGGAAAAGTCTATGACAGGACTCAAATGTATACCGAGGCTTCGATCACGAGGTCGATCGAACCGAGAACCGAACTGACGTTTTACTCCCGGCACGGCGACTGGCTCCCCCGCATCACCGGAATGATCTCGGCATTCATGTTAGCAGCAAGCTTTTTGCAATTTCTCTATTTACGAATAACAACCAAACGGAACCGACAGCACCATGACATACATTGACCTTCGAAGTGATACCGTGACAAGGCCATCCGCAGCGATGCGGCAGGCAATGGCAAACGCTGAGGTTGGTGACGACGTTTTTGGCGAAGACCCTACCGTGGTCAAACTTCAGGAAAAAGTTGCATCCCTGCTTGGAAAAGAAAAAGCGTTATACGTACCCAGCGGCGTCATGAGCAACCAGCTTGCCATCAAAGCACAGACCGAACCCGGCGACGAAATAATCTGTGAACAGGACGCGCATATTTTCAATTACGAGACGGCCGCGCCTTCTCTGATCTCTTCTGTCCAGGTAAAAACAATCCCTGGCGTACGAGGCGTGCTCAGGGCTGACCAACTGACCTCTGCAATTCGGCCCAAGGTCTATTACATGCCGCGTTCCAGAATGATCTGCCTCGAAAACACCCATAACCGTGCCGGCGGAACTCTTTATCCGCTCGATGAGATAAAAAAAATATCTGCGTTCGCCCGCTCCCATGAGATGATCATGCATCTCGACGGTGCGAGACTGTGGAACGCATGGGTGGCATCGGGAATCCACCCCAAGGAATATGCGAAGCATTTCGACACCGTGTCCGTCTGTTTTTCGAAAGGGCTCGGCGCTCCCGTAGGCTCGGCAGTAGCCGGCCCGGCTGCGACCATCGAGCGAGTTCATAAATGGAGGAAGGTATTCGGCGGCGGAATGCGTCAGGCGGGAATCATTGCCGCCGGGGCATTGTACGCGCTGGAACACAACGTCGAGCGGTTGAAAGAAGACCATGAGAAAGCGAAATATCTCGCAGAGAAACTTTCGGCGCTCTCACAACTTTCTCTCGATATGGAAGCAGTACAAACCAACATCCTGATCGTAAACACAGACAAGACGGGCAAACCGCCTGAAAAGTTGATCGGTGCATTGAAATCGAAGGGTGTCCTTGTATCACTTAGTTCATACAACAGCATCCGGGCTGTGATGCATTTAGATGTGTCGATGGAACAAGTCAAACAAGCCGCAGAGGTCTTCAACAAATTGCTGGGGTAAGTATGGATAAGAATTCGTTTCATCATAAGACACATGTGCATGTCCGCACGTATGAGATCGATTGGCAGGGAATCGTGCACAATGCGATTTATTTGCATTATTTTGAGGTTGGGAGAATTGAGTATCTCACTCAGATCGGCGCTAAGGTCGACATCGACACCATTAATTTTGATTCGAAAATCGTTCTCGTCCGGAACGAGGTCGACTACCGCAACCCCGCCCGGTTTGGAGACGCGATCAACGTGTATTCCAGAGTTTCTGCCATTAAGAATACAAGCTTCATTTTTGAGGGAATTCTGGAGCGTGAGTCGACAGGCGAAATCCTTGCAGAAAATGTGGCGGTCCATGTGTGGTTGAATCACAAGACGAATGTCCCCACACCCGTTCCCAACGACTTTAGAAAACTTGTGCAAACTTTTGAGGGCAAAGACTGTATCATTCAATGGCCCGTTATTAGCGTCTGAGAAGGCATGACTTCTTTCGATCAATTCAAAAATCTTTCGCGGAACGGAAACATCATTCCTATCTATGAGGAATTGATTGCCGACACTGAAACGCCGGTCTCGGTCTATCTCAAGCTCAAAGATGAGAGTCCGTACTCGTTTTTGCTTGAGAGTGTCGAAGGTGGGGAAAAGATCGGCCGATACACGTTCCTCGGCTACAACCCGTTCATGGTTTTCGAAATAAAGGGCAAGTCGTTCTCCATCAAGCCGCGCCATCCCGATGTGCAGGTGCTCCCGAAGCTCGTCGACCCGTCCATGGCTCCCCTCGATGCCCTGAAGAAAATATTCGCACACTGCAAAACCGTACCCGTTGACGGTCTGCCGCGATTTACGGGCGGGGCCGTAGGATATTTTGGCTATGAGACCATCCAGCTTTTGGAAGACATACCATCTGCAAAGATCGACAATTCCAAACTGAATGACGCTACGCTGATGTTCTTTGACACGCTTCTCGTATTCGACGCTGTCAAACGAAATGTGTCGGCGGTGGCCAACGCGTACATTCCCGAAGGAGCCGGCGAATCTCAACTGCTGGAGGAATACAACAAGGCGGTCGTAGAGATTGAGAGGCTGAAAGTCATTCTGAGGAAAAGTGTTCCGTATGCTATAGGCGCTTCCGGTTTAATCGGTGAATTACAGTATATGATCACCAAAGATCAATTTCTCCAGAACGTTGAAAAAGGCAAGCAGTACATTGTTGAGGGGGATATCTTCCAGGTCGTTCTCTCCCAGCAAATGAAAATGGAATATACCGGCGACCCGTTTAACATCTACCGCATGCTGCGCATCGTCAACCCGTCTCCCTATCTCTATTTTCTTCGAATGGAAGGTATGTGTATCATCGGTTCCTCTCCTGAACTTCTTGTTCGGCTCGATAATGGGATCGTTGAAACCCGCCCGATCGCAGGAACGCGCCGCCGAGGAGCCTCGCCGGAGGAGGATGCACGACTGGAAAAAGAACTGCTGGCGGACGAGAAAGAATGCGCAGAACATCTCATGCTCGTGGACCTCGGCCGAAATGATATCGGACGCATTAGCGAGTACGGAACCGTTGAGGTGTCCCAATTCATGGCGATTTAAAAATATTCGCACGTCATGCATATGGTCTCCAACGTGCGGGGGAAGCTGCGAAAGGGAATGACACCCGTCGACGCACTCTATTCTTGTTTTCCTGCCGGCACTCTCAGCGGCGCGCCCAAAATTCGGGCGATGGAAATTATTGCCGAACTCGAACAATACAAGCGCGGCGTATACGGCGGCGCGGTCGGATATTTGGATTTTTCCGGCAACCTCGATTCGTGCATCGCGATTCGGACGATCGTGGTGAACGACGGCGTCGCACATTTCCAGGCCGGAGGCGGAATTGTCCATGATTCAGTCCCGGAAAAAGAATTCCAGGAATCGCTGGACAAGGTAGCCGCAACGGTCAGCGCCGTGCAGAAACTCCGAAAGACACACTGAGCTCATATGATCCTGCTTATTGACAACTACGATTCATTCACGTTCAACCTTGTTCAATATCTCGGAGAACTCGGCGTCGAGGTTCGTGTTGTGCGCAACGACGCAATTACGGTTCCGGAGATCGAGAAGATGAGACCGGACGGCATTGTAATTTCACCCGGGCCCTGCACGCCGAATGAAGCCGGCATCTCGGTCGAGCTCATCAAAAGACTTCACTTGTCAATTCCGATCCTCGGTGTTTGCCTCGGTCACCAGGCGATCGGCCAGGCATTCGGAGGGGAGATCGTAAAGGCTCCGACGGTTGTCCACGGAAAGGTGTCGGTAATTCATCATAACGGAAAGGGGATCTTCCAACTCATCCCCGATAAATTTTCGGCAGCCCGGTACCATTCCCTGGTCATCAAAAAAGAGAACGCGCCCAAGGAGCTGGAGATCACCGCGTGGACGGATGACAATGTCATTATGGGAGTACGGCATCTTCAATCTCCGACATTCGGAGTACAATTTCATCCCGAATCGATCGCAACTCAATACGGAAAAATTATTTTGGAAAACTTTCTTAAACGCCGTTACTAACTTTGCCGATCATTGAAAAAGGAATGTCATTATGGCTTCGATACGGACAGAACATGATATCGTTCAGGATAAACAACTTGCCCAGATTCTGAGAACGCAGGAAGACGTATGGCGCGTCTTCCGAATAATGACGGAATTTGTGGAAGGCTTCCAAACATTCTCTAAGGTCGGTCCTTGTGTTACCGTGTTTGGTTCAGCTCGTACGAAGCCTGGTACTCGGTATTATGAAATGACGACAGAAGTGGCAAAGGAATTCGTCCGCATCGGGTACGGCGTCATTTCCGGCGGCGGCCCGGGACTTATGGAAGCTGCGAACAAGGGCGCAAAAGAAGCCGGCGGAGTTTCAGTGGGAATCAACATCGATTTGCCCTTTGAACAAAGCGCGAATCCGTACATTGACAAAGACAAGCTGACGACATTCCGCCACTTCTACGTTCGCAAGGTCATGTTCGTCAAATATGCTCAGGCATTTATCGTTATGCCGGGCGGGTTCGGTACGCTTGATGAAATGTTCGAATCTATCACGCTGGTCCAAACAAAGAAAGTCAGCAGGTTTCCGATTATCCTCATGGGGATAGAGTATTGGAGCGGATTATTCGATTGGGTGAAGACGAAAATGCTTGCCGATGGGAATATCTCTAAAGAGGACTTGGATTTATTCACCATGACCGATGACCCCAAAGCAGCCGCCCAAATCGTGGCTGATTTCTACAAGGGGACTGAACATGCACCAAATTTTTAGAGAGGGATATGGAGAAAGCCAAAGTTTCCGACATCCTCGACCAGATCGGAACTCTCCTCGAACTAAAAGGAGAGAATCCGTTCAAATGCAGAGCGTACCATAACGCTGCCCGCGCCATCGAAGGAGCCACGGCCGATCTGGAGACACTCGTACGTTCGGGTGAGATCACAAATATCAAGGGGATCGGCCAGGCGATTGCTGAGAAAGTAACGGAACTTGTGACGACGGGGAAGTCGGAGTATTATGAAGAATTGAAAGCATCGTTGCCGGAAGGGCTGATGGCCATGCTGCGAATAACCGGCGTTGGGCCTAAAAAAGTCAAACTCTTATATGAGAAATTGAAAATAAAGTCTGTCGAAGAACTCGAAGCAGCATGCAAGGCCGGCAAACTGGAGAAGGTCGAAGGATTTGGCAAGAAGACTGAAGAAAATATTCTGGCGGGAATTGAGGCGCTGAGAAAACACAGCTCAAAATTTCTGTACTCGGTTGCCGAAAAAGACGCTCAAAATATCTATAACGCCGTCGTCAAACAAAAAGGAATAATTCGTGCAGAAATCGCGGGAAGCCTTCGGCGTAAAAAAGAAATCATCGGGGATATCGATATCGTCGCCAGTGCAAAAGCTGCGGCGGTTCCCGGTATCATGAAGGCATTTACCTCTCACTCGGAAGTTGAACGCATCACCGGCCAGGGTGAGACAAAGTCCAGCGTCGTTCTCAAGTCCGGCATTAACTGCGACCTGCGCGTCGTGGAGGACTCTGAGTTTCCTTTTGCCCTGAACTATTTTACTGGGAGCAAAGACCATAATGTTCGCCTTCGCACAATCGCAAAAACGTTCAACCTAAGCTTGAACGAGTACGGTTTCTCGAAGATCGGGTCCGAAGAAAAAAGAGGGAAGGCTAAGAAAACAGTCTCCTGCAAAAATGAAGAAGCCATTTATGCGGCCCTTGGCCTGGAGTACACACCGCCTGAACTTCGCGAAGACTTCGGAGAAATTGAAGCAGCGGCAAAGAACAAGCTTCCGCATCTTGTTTCTGAAAAGGACGTCCGGGGAACGTTTCATTGCCACACCAACTACAGCGACGGGATCAACACGCTCGCAGAGATGGCACAGGGCGCACAAAAACTAGGCTGGGAGTATCTCGGAATCGCTGACCACAGCAAAATTGCCGTGTATGCGAACGGATTGACGGAAGAAAGAGTAAAAAAGCAGCAGAAAGAAATTAATAGCTTGAATCAAAAATGGGCTAACTTCCGTATCTTTAGTGGAACAGAGGTCGATATATTGCCTTCGGGTGAACTCGACTTCAGCGATAAGATCCTTTCGACGTTCGATTACGTTGTAGCCTCTGTCCACAGCAGTTTTAAGATGACGGAAGCAGATATGACGAAGCGGATATTGAAAGCGATAAAGAACAAATATGTGACGGTCCTGGGCCATCCAACCGGGCGATTGCTGCTACAGCGCGATGGGTATCCGCTGAACCAGACGACGATCATCGATGCCGCTGCTGATTACGGAAAATGCATCGAAATCAACGCTCACCCTTCCCGATTGGACCTCGACTGGCGGATGTGCAAGTATGCCAAACAGAAAGGCGTCAAAATATCGATCAACCCCGACGCGCACGTTGTCGACGGACTGCACGATGTTCGTTACGGCGTCGGCATCGCCCGAAAGGGGTGGCTTGAGAAAAAAGACGTCCTGAACACGATGGACTTGCACCAGGTCCAAAAATATTTTGCATCTTTCAATCGGTAATCTGTAAAGGAGAAACTTATGAGCGCACATCGGAGGCCGTATCTTGGCGCATTGATTCTTATCACTCTTGGAGTCCTTTTTCTGCTCGACAATCTCGGTGTCGCTGATTTCGGCACCATCATATCGACATATTGGCCCCTCATTCTGATACTTATCGGGGTCCGGATCTTTTTCCGGTACGGGCGGAGCCCTGTTCAATCAACGGCGCCCGGCACGATGGGTACCGGTGCGACGCTGGAATCGACTGCCTCAGCGTTAAACAATTCTAATGTTTTCGGAGACGTCGACCTGAAGATCAATTCGAAGGAATTCAGGGGAGGCTCGGTTTCCACCACATTCGGGGATATGAACATCGACCTCTCCGAAATAGCGCTTGCGGAGGGAGAACAAGTCCTGAAAATTGACGGAGTCTTTGGAGACTTGCATATCTTGGTACCCAAAGACATCGAGATCTTTGTCACCACTCACTCTGTATTCGGAGACGTACGAGTACTTGGAAACATCAGAAGCGGGTTCGGTCAAGAAATCTCTTATTCCTCGCCAAATTATTCCTCCGCATCAAAGAAGCTTCGCGTTGTCTCGAATCAAGTGTTCGGCGATGTAAAAGTTTGGTGAAGGTGTGGTAAGAAGAAAGGGGGGAGCGTTGATCCGGCTCTTTGGTGCCGGCTGCCTGCTATCCTTCCGGCGGCCTGGTCATTTCTGCTAATGTGTGCCATTGCCGGGTATGGCAGATGTCCGGGTTATTATCGATGAGCGGATGTTGGAAGCGATGTGAGAATCTGTATTCATTTTAGTCAAGTAAGAGCGGGACAACAACGATGAGTATTTTCAGCGATCTTGGAATTCAGCCACGGACAATTTCCTATTCCGTTCTCCATCAGACCGGTCCAGCTCCGGAAGGCGCCGAGATCCAAAAAGGGCTCGGCGAATCTTCGGGCCGGGTAAAGTATGATGATGAACTTAAGGCATCACTCCTGCATACTCTCGCTGAATCTGCATCGATTCGCGACGCCTTTCAGTCCTCGCTCGTAGAGGCTCGAACCAAGTCTTCGCAGGTAGCGAAAGGAAGCCTCAACCAATACCTCTCAACTCCGATCAAATCTGACAATGAAGATGTCCAGAGAATCATAAAGGAAGCCCTCGAAAAATACTCAGACCAAATACTTCCGACCGCCAATATCGGGATCAGCGATGCCTGGTCATCCCGTCTCCTGCCGGAGACAAAAATTGTGAACTCGCAAACAAAACTCTCGGTCCTCGTTCGAAAGATGCTTTCGGGAGGGAAAAAGCAATTTAAGCAGCTGGGCTTCAGCCGCGGGAAGAACCCCTCGAATATTTTCGAGACTGTGTTCCTGTTGGAAACCGGAATCAACCTTGACATACTGGAGTTTGTACTGCGCAAGAACGCCGACGCGGGGAATATCTGGAAGTCCGCCGAGAACACTTCGACGGGCATCTATAACGTGCTGGCGACGGTTGGTACACCGGAGCAGAGGAACAATTCATGGGAGTCTGCGTTGTTCCCTCAAACGCCACAAGGGCTTGCGTTTGTTGCGGAACTAGAAAGAATATTTGACCAGTTATCGAAAGAATTTAATCTCCGCCAACTGTCGCTCTGGCAGAACAAATTCCCCTTTCGGGGAGAGAATGATTTTTCGATCCGCATCAGGACAATTCCGGATCAAAAACTTCTGTTTGAAATCATACGATGGCTTGGGCTCACAGAAAACGAAATTCTTCGGAAAGCATTGACGACGGACGCCGCTCTCGTGGTGAAGGAGATCATTGCGTAGATGGGAAAGAATCCAAAGAGGGGAGAATCGCGTGCAAAGAAAACTGAACGGGCGCGCATCATAGAGTCACTGCTTCAAGCGCAATACCCTGACGCTGCGGTTGCACTTCGTTTCGAGAACGCCCTTCAACTGCTGATCTCCGTAATTCTCTCGGCCCAGTGCACGGATGTAAGAGTCAACATGGTAACTCCGAACTTGTTTCGAAAATATAGATCGGCGGACTCGTTCGCCCGTGCAAACCCTTCGGAGCTCGAAGAGGCGATCCATTCGACGGGTTTCTACCGCAACAAGGCCAAAAACATCATCAACTGCTGCCGGATACTCGTGGAAAAGCATGACGGTAAAGTTCCGGCGTCGATGGATGAGCTCATCCAGCTTCCGGGTGTAGGGCGTAAAACGGCAAACTGCGTGCTGAGCGGGGCATTTCATATCACATCGGGAATTGTCGTTGACACGCACGTAGCCCGGCTGGCGAACCGGCTTGGACTTTCCGAGGCTTCAGACCCGGAAAAGATTGAGTCCGAGCTTTGTGAAGTCATAGAAAAAAAGGACTGGATCCATTTCGGGAATGCGGTCATCCTGCATGGAAGAGCAATATGCAGTGCGCGGAAACCGCAATGCGGCGCGTGTCTCTTGAACACTGTCTGCCCTTCATCGGCGGTCTGACGGCGCGGTATTCAGCGAAGTGATACATCGTCGTAAAGGCGGAGGATGCACGTTTTGCAGAAATAAATAAGTTTCGAGTCGCCGATCTCCCTTTCGATAAGCTGTTGCCTGTCAAATCGCACCCTGCAAATTGTACATGGTTCCAGGTTCTTTTCGGCTGAAGCCCTGGCAGATTTCATGACGAACCCGTAGCCATAAAAAATTATGGCGACGAGCATCAAAAGAAAAAGAACAGCCAAAATTGATAATGTCATAAAAAATTCCTTTAATGAATTGACAAAATGTAATAACATCTCCCCGAAAATCAAAGAAGAAAGGCCGGTTGTATGGACCGCTCCAGTACTCTTGCCCTTTTATACGAATATACAAAAAGTGAAAGCCTGCGCAAGCATGCCTTGGCGGTCGAAACCGCTATGCGTGCGTACGCAAAGAAATTCTCCGCGGACGAGGAACAGTGGGCTATCACGGGATTGATCCACGATTTCGATTACGAGATGTATCCTCAAGCGCCCGACCATCCGCTGAAAGGCTCGGAGATCCTGAAAGCACAGGGATATTCCGATGATATCCGCACTGCAATTCTCGGCCATGCATCATACTCGGGGGTGAAAAGAGAATCGCTGATGGCAAAATGCCTCTTTGCGTGCGATGAATTGTGCGGGTTCATTGTCGCTTGTTCGCTCGTACGGCCGAACAAACAAATCGCGGGCCTTGAAGTTAGTTCCGTCAAGAAAAAACTCAAAGATAAAGCGTTTGCGCGCAATGTGAATAGAGATGACATTACTCAGGGAGCGATCGAACTTGGTGTACCGCTCGAAGAACACATTCAATTTGTTATCGATGCTCTAAAAGCAAATGCGTCAGGACTCGGATTGTGACACACTGAACCTTCGTGATGAAGTTTGTGTTATATCAGTAGATAAGACAATTCTCATAAAGACCGACACCCTTTTGAACTCGATTGAGACAACAGTACTCCCTTCGGTGTACCACAATGCCGTATTGGATTTGGTGGGCAATACTCCGCTTGTCAAAATGAACCGTATTGGATCAGAAATTGACGGCGTCGAAATTTACGGCAAAGCCGAATGGTATAATCCAAGCGGTTCCGTCAAGGACCGTGCTGCCCTCAACATGATCAGGCAGGGAGAATCGTCGGGGGCGCTCACGCACGATAAAATTATTGTGGATGCAACGAGCGGAAATACCGGCATTGCATTGGCAATGATCGGAGCGGTGCTCGGGTACCGGGTGCACATCTATATGCCATCCAACGCATCCAGCGAAAGAAGAAAGCTAATCTCGGCGTACGGCGCAGAGCTTACACTGACGAACCCGCTGGAAGGAACCGACGGCGCGCAACGTGAAGTCAAGAAAGTCGTCCAGGACAATCCGGAAGAATATTTCTACCCAGACCAATATAATAATTCAGCAAACTGGGAAGCCCACTATCGAGGGACCGCACAGGAGATCATCCGGCAGACGAATGGCTCGGTCACTCATTTTGTTGCAGGATTGGGGACAAGCGGAACGTTTGTCGGAACGGCCCGCCGTTTGAAGGAATTTCGTCCCGCCATCCAATGTATTTCGATGCAGCCCGACGGACCGTTGCACGGTCTAGAAGGGCTCAAACATATGCAGTCGGCAGTCGTCCCGGGCATCTATGATGCATCGATAGCGAACGCCGTTCTTGAGATCTCGACGGAAGATGCACATGCAATGATGAAAAGATTGGCAAAAGAGGAAGGTCTGTTTCTTGGAATCTCGTCCGGCGCCAATATCGCCGCTGCGCTGAAGATCGCCCGAACGATATCCTCGGGCGTGATAGTCACAATCCTCTGCGACGATGGTTCCAGATACCTGAGCGAAAAAATATGGGAAGACAATGCTTAAGCTCTCACAATCCGCTTTCGATGCGATTCGCAAACACGGCGAACAAGCGTTTCCTCATGAATGCTGCGGTGTGTTATTTGGCAAGGTGAACGGCGATCAGCGGATTGTCGGCGAGGTTTTCGTCATCGAAAACCAATTCGAGGAAGCGGAACGGTATCACCGATTTCTTATTACTCCGGATAACTACCGGGACGCCGAAAAACTCTCGCGGGAAAAGAAACTCGATATCATCGGGTTCTATCATTCGCACCCGGATTCTCCTTCCATCGCTTCGAAATACGACCTTGATCACGCCTTCCCGTGGTTCTCGTATATCATTGTGTCGATCATGAAGAAGAAATACACCGACATCCATTCGTGGGTGATGGAAGACGATCGGAGCAAATTCAATGAAGAGCATGTTATTATCGAATAACCAACCATCAATTAAAGGATTAAGAATGTCCGTTCAAATACTGATACCGACGCCGCTCAGACAATTCACCAATAATCTCGAATCCGTGGCTGTCGAGGGAAATTCCGTCGGTGAAGCGATGAAGAATTTGTGCGTCAAATATGCGTCGCTGCAAAAGCATCTCTATTCCGACGACGGTAAACTCAGGAATTTTGTCAATGTTTACGTCAACGATGAGGACATCCGTTATCTACAGAAAGAAGCGACGCCGATATCGGCGAAAGATATTCTGAGCATCATTCCTTCGATCGCGGGAGGGATGTACTAAATGGCGAACGTCGAATTATCTGGAGAAGAAATACGGCGGTACGGCAGGCACCTGATCATGCCCGAAGTCGGAATGGATGGGCAAAAGAAGCTGAAAGAAGCGAGCGTACTTCTGATCGGTGCCGGCGGACTTGGTTCGCCGCTCGGCCTGTACCTTGCCGCCGCCGGGGTCGGAAGGATCGGCATCGTCGATTTTGACGTCGTCGATTACTCGAACCTTCAACGGCAGATATTGCACTCCACAAAAGATGTAGGGCGGCCAAAACTCGCTTCGGCAAAAGAACGCCTTGAAGGGATCAATCCTTTCGTCAAAGTCGAGACCCATGAAATGCACCTGACCTCCGAAAATGCTCTCGGATTATTTTCGGGATATGACATTATCGTGGACGGAACGGATAATTTTCCAACACGATACCTGGTGAACGATGCGTGCGTCCTTACCGGCAAACCGAATGTCTACGGCAGCATCTTCCGATTCGAAGGACAAGTTTCAGTCTTCGCGACGAAAGACGGACCATGCTATCGCTGCCTGTACCCCGAGCCGCCTCCGCCGGGACTCGTTCCCAGTTGTGCGGAAGGGGGCGTACTCGGAATACTCCCTGGAGTCATTGGCACGCTTCAGGCGAATGAGACGGTGAAGCTTATCATCGGAAAAGGGGAGCCGCTAATCGGACGGTTGCTCCTGTTCGACGCCTTGAAAACCAAATTCCGGGAACTTAAGCTTAGAAAAGATCCGGATTGCCCTGTTTGCGGCAGCCACAGGTCAATAACAACCCTTATCGATTACGAAACGTTTTGCGGCGTGCAAAAGGGGTGGGATTCTTTCACGAGGGAAGAACAATACGAGATCACCGTCGATCAGTTGAAAAAGCGGCTTGACAACAAAGACGACCTCTTCATCCTTGATGTGCGCGAACCGCAGGAATACCAGATCTGCAATCTCAACGGATATTTGATTCCGCTTCGCGACCTTCCAAAGCGAATCAACGAACTGGATACCGCAAAAGAGATCGTTGTCCACTGTAAAGTGGGAGGACGAAGCCGTCAGGCGGTCGAGTTCATGAAGCAGTCTGGTTTTCGAAAAGTTAAGAATCTGGTTGGCGGAATCGATGAGTGGGCAGAAGTCATCGACCCGTCCATGCCGCGATATTAGCTTCGAGGAAAATGCGCAACTAACGTATCCTTTCCTCGTAGAATACCCATCAATAGCTCAAGTATTCTACAGGAAAGGATAATCCAATGAAAAAGCTTCTTACCGCTATCAGCCTCATCAGTTTTGTTGTTCTCACAGCCGCTGCGCAAGAGCAAGATTCTTCGACAGATTTCGGCCAATCCAATCGTGCGAGAGCAAAAGTCGGAGGAGCAGGGGGGTTCACTCCTGCCTGGGGGCTTTTCACTTTTGATGCTATTAATTCCACATTGAAAGGAGCGGGCATGCCCGTACTCAAGAACCAGCCGATGTATCTTGCCGGCGGCGAAGGGTACGGCTACATCATGTTTCTCAAAAATGTGCGGGTGGGCGGCAGCGGCGAGACGGGAACAGTATCTTCGACAAGTTACGATCCGGCGACGAACACCGAAAAGAATGTCGACTACCACGTCTCGTACGGAGGTTTCCTTATCGATTATGTGGTACCCTTGGGAGATCGACTTGACGTGGCAGCGGGCGTAACGATCGGCGGAGGTGGAATTGACATTACCACATCGAGCGACAACGGTACATTCAAGCAGTGGAACTCTCTCTGGTCTGAATTTGGGAACAATGATTCCACGACAAACATCACGCGTCATCTGAACGGGTCCTTCTTTACCGTTCAGCCTCACGTGAGCATCGAATACGCGATCCTCCGGTGGTTCCAACTTCGGGTCGGGGTAAGCTATCCGTACATGAGCGGGGCCTCATGGAAACTCGAGGATAACCAGTCAATTCTCGGAGTACCGGAAAACCTGAAGACGGACGGTCCGGTGATCACAGCGGGAATCATGTTCGGATTCTTCAATTGACGATTGTACGAGAAGAGTCGGGATCCGGAACATACGCTGAGTAACCGAAGCAGCTAGAGCCGCTCGAACCTTGCTTGAAAGAAGCGCAGGTATTTCGGTTCGTAAACCATTTTCATTCCTTTGATCGAGTCGCGCCGTTCGAACACGCTCTCTACGGACTCCGCCGTAACGTCGCAATGCGCCTGTGTGTACACCCGGCGCGGGAACGTGAGACGCACAAGCTCGAGTTTCGGGAGGTAATTCTCGCCCGTTTCCTTTTTACGCCCCGCGGATACGATCCCGCGTTCCATAGAACGAATGCCGGAATCGAGATACAATTCAGCCGCCAGGGTCTGGGCTGGGAATTCAATCTGAGGAATGTGGGGGAGAAATCGTTTTGCGTCGAGAAATATTGCGTGTCCACCGATTGGGACGACGATCGGTACTCCGATGCTTTGAAGTTTCTCGCCGACATATTCGATCTGGCCGATGCGAGCCTTGATATGCGGTTCCTGTACGGCTTCCTCGATCCCGCGAGCCATTGCTTCCATATCCCGCCCGGCCATCCCGCCGTACGTATGGAGTCCCTCATACACAACGACCATGTTGCGCGCTTCTTCAAAGATGGAGTAATCGTTCAAAGCGAGGAATCCCCCGATGTTGACCAGCAGATCTTTTTTGCCGCTCATCGTCGCTCCGTCGCTGAAGGAGCACATTTCTTTGAGGATCTCCGCGATCGTCTTCTTCTCGTATCCCTTTTCGCGGACTTTTATGAAATATGCATTTTCAACTGCCCGTGTCGCATCGAGAATAACTTTAATGTGATATTTTGCCGTGATCGCCCGTACTTGTCGAAGGTTCTCCATCGAAATCGGCTGGCCTCCCGCCATATTCACTGTCGCGGCAACGGTAACGTATGAAATCTTTTTCTCTCCGACTTTCTTGATCACGTCTTCTAGTTTCTGGAGATCGATGTTTCCTTTGAACGGATGCATGCTTTGCGCATCATGCGCCTCGTCGATGATGACGTCGACAAACGTCGCACCAGCCAATTCCTGGTGAAGCCGCGTCGTCGTAAAGTACATGTTCCCCGGTACGAAATCCCCCGGTTTGATAAGCAGTTTCGAGATGATGTGTTCCGCTCCGCGTCCCTGGTGCGTGGGGACAAGGAACTTGTAACCGTAATACTTCTGAACGTTTTCTTCGAGATGATAATAGTTTTTGCTGCCTGCGTATGCTTCATCCCCCAGCATCATTCCAGCCCACTGGTAATCGCTCATTGCGTTGGTGCCGCTGTCGGTGAGCAAGTCGATATAGACATCCTCTGAACGAAGAAGGAATGTGTTGTATCCCGCTTCCTCTATTGCTGCAACGCGTTCTTCGCGCGTGGTCATCTTCAAAGGTTCGACGACTTTGATCTTGAAGGGCTCTGCCCACGATCGGCGTTCTAGTTTTGCCATAGTTGCTCCGGATTCAGTTCGTTGACTTTCGAAATTGATTTTCCTATCATAACCTAAACGAAGTCAATATACTGATTCCCCATCCGATGTTCAACGCCTTCTGCCTGAGGATAAAGCAACTTCAATGATCAGCCCGACCGTCCTTCAGAAACTATCCGAGATCTCCGGAAAGAAACAGTTCCTCGATTCCATCGAAGACCGGATATCGTATTCCTATGACGGTACACCGCTGCTGCATTCGCTTCCCGACGCGATCGTCGTTCCCCAAACAAAAGAAGAAATTTCCTCGGTGCTCGTCCTTGCAAATGAAGAACATTTTGCGGTCGTTCCCCGAGGGTCTGGTTCGGGGTTGAGCGGAGGGTCTATCCCGGTGGAGAATTCAATCGTCATGCTCATGTCCCGCTGGAATAAAATCCTGGAAGTTGATACGGAGAATCTCACCGTTCTCGTCGAACCGGGTGTGATCACGTCAGACATCCATGCCGCCGTTGAAAAACTCGGTCTCTTTTATCCTCCCGACCCCGGAAGCATGAATATCTGCACCATAGGGGGGAATGTTGCGGAAAATGCAGGCGGTTTGAGAGGATTGAAATACGGAGTCACCAAGAACTATGTTCTGGGACTCGAGACGGTACTGCCGAACGGAGAAATAATTTTTTCAGGCGGAAAAGTGGTCAAAGATGTTGCGGGCTACAACCTAAAAGATTTCTTCGTCGGTTCGGAAGGAACGCTAGGAGTCTTCACGAAAATCTTGCTGAAACTTATCCCTAAACCGGAAACAAGCAGGACCATGCTGGCATACTTCCGAACTCGGAACGACGCTGCTGAAGCCGTTTCTGCGATCATCGCGGCACATATCATTCCTGCGACCATCGAATTCTTAGACAAGACAACCATCAAGTGTGTTGAAGAATATGCTCATCTCGGTTTGCCGACGACAATTGAGTCATTACTGCTGATCGAGGTCGACGGCCGGGCTGTGGTCGTGGAGGAAGACGCAGCCAGAGTGGCCGAACTGTGCAGACTGCACAAGTGCATCGAAATGAGAATCG
>Ga0265338_10001689_pt1 | contig 35059 bp, 23 predicted proteins | sample 42126metaG_FD_193579 | JGI IMG/M metagenome (GOLD analysis project Ga0265338, IMG submission 193579) | Rhizosphere microbial communities from Carex aquatilis grown in University of Washington, Seatle, WA, United States - 4-21-26 metaG | ecosystem: Host-associated > Plants > Roots > Rhizosphere...
ACGCGAGCTGGGTTCAGAACGTCGTGAGACAGTTCGGTCCTTATCCACTGTGGGCGCAGGAAACTTGAGGGGTTCTAACCTTAGTACGAGAGGACCGGGTTAGACGCACTTCTGGTGTGGCAGTTGTCTCGTCAGAGGCATCGCTGCGTAGCCATGTGCGGAAGAGATAAGCGCTGAAAGCATCTAAGTGCCAAGCTCATCCCAAGATAATGTTTCCCGGAGCGTAAGCTCCCTAAAGACCACGGGCAGACCACCCGTTTGATAGGCCAGAGGTGTAAGCGTTGTGAGACGTTAAGCTGACTGGTACTAATCGGTCGTGCGGCTTGATTGCTTTTTTTCTTTGTTTCGTCGCCGCGAACTTCGGTTCGCGGCGGCCAACAAGGTGAAAATAGCGATTTTAAACTCACGAAATGTAAATGCGCGGTAATCCTGTGTGCAGTTTTCAGAGAACGTCTGACGGTGACGAGTGACGCGTGAAACGTGACAAGTCGCCGCAAAAGTTTGTTCTTTAACATTTTGTGAATCGGATGGCGTGGTTTGGATGTTCACGCCTCACGTTTCACGTTTCATTTTTGGTGGCCATAAAGCTGTGGTCCGACCCGATCCCATTCCGAACTCGGCCGTCAAACACAGTCTTGCCGATGGTAGTAGTCCTATAGGTTCTGCGAGAGTAGGTAGCCGCCAGTCTTTCAATAAAAAGCCGGAGAAAATCTTCTCCGGCTTTTTGCTTTCATGAGCCGATCCTCCGCCATGTATTAATCAAAAGCTTGCGACACAATCAGGAACCCACTGTTACAGGCATGCTGGTGTCAGGCAACTTACGTTAGCTGTTGCCTGGTGACGAACCTTGGCGTTGTCTGCCGTCACGAGGACGAGGACGCCTCGCCTGGCAAGACCATGTAAAACGTACAACCCTGGCCGGGTGCGCTGCGCACGCCGATGCGTCCGCCATGCGACACGGCAATTTCCCGCGCAATGGACAATCCCAGTCCGGCGCCGGTCTTGGTCTGGCCCGGCACCCGGAAAAACCGATCAAAAATCCGGGTGTGATATTCCTCGGGGATCCCCGGGCCCTGGTCGGTGACGCTGAATTCAACTCCATTGTCCAAGGCCGGTGCGGCGCTCAACATAATTTTGCCGTCCACCGGCGAATACTTGATGGCATTGGCAATGAGGTTGGTGAAGACGTGATTGATGCGCTGCCGGTCCACCGTGACGGCGGGAAGGTCCGGCTCCACCCGGGAAATGACGGTGAGGTTCCGGCTCGAAGTCTTGTCGGCCATTTCTTTTACGGCCCCCGACAGCAGATCGGCCGGGGAAACCGGTTCCCGGCGCAACTCGGCGTTGCCTTCCTCCAACCGGGCAAGGTCCAGCAGGTCATTCAAAATCCGCAGCAGCCGTTCCGTGTCATTGCGGGCTGCTGTGAGCAGGTCGTTTTGCTTGGAAGTAAGCGAACCAACGGTCTTTTCGAGCAGGATGTGCAGCGCCATCCGCACGCTGGTCAGCGGGCTCTTCAATTCATGGCTGACCGTCGCCACCAGGTTGGTCTTGGTGGCGTCCAGCAGACGGAAGCGGGTGACGTCGTACAGCACCACCGCCACGCCCAGAAGCGCGTCGGCTTTGCTGCGCATGGCCAGGATGCGTGGCAGGAAAAATTTTTCCTCGCCGCTGACGCGGTAGGTGACGGCTTCCTTGAAACTGTTGGGGAGAAAATTCTCGCCGCTGGCGAGGACCCTTCGGGCGATGGTCTGCAACCGGTCAGGCAACCGCCCTTGCAGTTGGAGACCCGACATCAGGGTGTCCGCCGCCGGATTTTTCAATTCAATGTGTCCATCCTGGTCCAATACAAAAATGGGGTCGGGGAACGAGGCGAGCGTGGTTTCCATTGTGCGATGCAGTCGGACGATTTTCTCGCTGGTGCTCTGGCGGTATTCCTGAAGTTGCGTGGCCATTTTGTTGAACGCCAGGGCCAGTTCTCCCAGCTCATCTCGCGTGGCTACCGGCACGGGCTGGTCCAGCTTGCCTTCACCCAATTCACGGGTCGCCCGGGTGAGCCATTGAATCGGCTGCAGGACGGAACGGCTGAGTCGATAGCCGGCATAGACTGAAATCAACAGCGCGATGACTGTGCCGATGATCATCAACCGGGTGACCTCGCGGGTGTCGGCGCGAATGTTCTGGCTCGTGGCCAGGATGGCTTTGTGGTTCAGGTCATGGATGTTTTCCAGTGCTGCATTGATCCGTTGGCCGTTGGCCACCACATCCCGTTCATAGACCAGACGCTGGTTTTCCGGGGCATCCAGGGTGCTGATGGTTTCCGCCGCCTGGAGAAAGGCCGGATAAAAATTGGTTGCCACCTGTTGCAAATTCGTCTCTCCGGGCATCGCACTGGCCTTGAGCAGCAGTTCCAGATTTTCATCGAAGCGACGCTTGTTTTGGTCAAAGGCGTTCTGGTTAATTTTGCGGCGGGGATATACCATCAGGTTGTTTTTCTCGCCGGCCCCCGAACCGGCCACTACCCACGACACCTCCCGGTCCATTCCCGCCAGGGCCAGACTCATCGTCGAGGCGGCGGCAAAGCTCTGGTAACTGTTGGTGACGGTGGTGTCCACCGTGTTGGCCAGGCGTGCAAAAAGCACGATCGCATAAACGCCGCCGGCCAGAAGAATGACCACAAACGGCGTGAGATAAAGGAACAGGCGGGTGCGCAACATAACGCGCGGGAAGCATCATCCGCCCGGGGCTTCCGGTTCCACGGACATTTCTTTTTTCTTCCGATGCAACGTGTCCCGCGTGATGCCCAGGATCCGGGCGGCTTCACTCATCGTGGAGGCCTGTTTCATCACCCGGGCGATGTGCTCGGTTTCGATTTCCTTCAATGACACCCGTGCGCCGATTTGAACGCCGGGTGATGCGGTCAGCGGCGAGCCTTCGGAGAGTTTGTCCGGCAGATCCACCCGCCGGATCTCGCCGGCGTCGGTCAGGATGACGGTTCGTTCGATCACATTGCGCAATTCGCGGAGGTTGCCCGGCCAGGTATATTGCTCGAGCAGCGCCTGCGCCTCGGGGGAAAAACCGTCCAGCCGTTTGCCGCATTGTCTCGAGAAAAATTGCAAGTAACGTTCCGCAATCTTCAACAGATCGCCGGGACGCTCCCGCAGTGGTGGAATCTGGACGGCAATGACATGGAGCCGGTAATACAGGTCCTCGCGGAAGCGGCCTTCCTGGACGGCCTTTTCGAGGTTGCGGTTAGTTGCGGAAATCACCCGGACATGAGCATGGCGGGTTTTGGCTTCGCCGACCCGTTCGTATTCCTTTTCCTGCAACAGCCGCAGCAGTTTGGGCTGGATCTCCAGCGGCAATTCCCCGATTTCATCGAGGAACAGCGTGCCGCCATTCGCCAGCGCGACCTTGCCCAGTTTGTCGCTCACGGCCCCGGTAAAGGCGCCTTTGGCATGGCCAAACAATTCGCTTTCCAGCAACTCCCGCGACAGGCTCGGACAACTGACGGTCACAAAGGCATTTTCCTTTTGCGGACTGTGTTCGTGCAACGCCCGGGCCACGACGGATTTTCCGGTGCCACTTTCTCCGAGTAATAAAATGGTGGCCGGAGTCGCTGCGGCCTTGAACGCCAGGTCCAGAGCTCTTTGCATGGCCGGTTCGGTGGTGGCCAGATCAATGGTCAGCTCTTCCGTCGAAAGTCGGGATTCCAGTTCCGCCACCCGGCCCCGCAGTTTGCGGGCCTGGATCAACCGGTTCAGCGCCTGCCGGATTTGTTCGGGCGTGAATGGTTTGGGGATATAATCCACCGCACCGCGCCGCATGGCTTCCACCGCCGTTTCAATCGAGGCGTAGGCCGTGAACACCACCACTTCAAGTTGCGGACTTAACCGCAACAACCCGGGCAATAGGTCCAATCCGTTGTCCCCGCCCAGCTTCAAATCCAGGAACGCCACATCGAACGTGTCGTCTTCAACCTGCTTCAATGCGGCCGCGGCACTTTCCACGCACACAGTCTCGTGCCCGATCGCTTCAAGCACCACCACCGTGGCGCGGCGGATGTTTTCCTCGTCATCAATAATCAGTATTCGCATGCGAACTCTTTCTCCCGACACTATGGCCGCCAGAATAATTGAACCCGCGCGAAAAGCGAAACGGTTTCTTCCGCCGGGCACCCGAAAAATGCGTGTGCATCCGTGCGCATCCGTGGTTAAACTACCCGCAGCAATTTATGGAATACGAAGCGGTCATCGGCCTGGAAACCCACGTCCAGCTCAAGACGAAATCCAAGATGTGGTGCGGTTGTGCCAACACGTTCGGCTCGCCGCCCAATACCAACGTCTGCCCCGTTTGCCTGGGACTGCCCGGCGTGCTGCCCGTGCCGAATGAGGAGGCGTTGCGCCTGACGGTGCTCACCGGCTATCTGCTGAACTGTGAAATCCCCCGCTTTGCCAAGTTCGACCGGAAAAGTTATTTTTACCCGGACATGCCGAAGAATTACCAGATCACGCAATACGACAAGCCCTCCACGGCCGACGGCCACGTGGAGTTTGAATTCAACAGCGGCCTGGCGCGCGTGCGCATCACCCGCGCGCACCTGGAGGAGGACGTCGGCAAAAATTCCCATTTTGAGCGCCACAGCGGCGTGGATTTCAACCGCGCCGGCGTGCCGCTCATGGAAATTGTTTCCGAGCCGGATCTTACCAGCGCCGACATGGCCTATGACTATCTCAATGCGCTCAAGGACATACTGATTTACGGCAGCGTGAGCGATTGCGACATGGAAAAGGGCATGGTGCGCTGCGACGTGAACGTGAGCGTGCGGCCCAAGGGAAGCAAGGAACTCGGCGCGAAAATCGAAATCAAGAACATGAACAGCTTTTCCGGCGTGCGCCGCGCGCTGGAATACGAAATCCCGCGCCAGATCGAAGTCGTGTCCAAAGGCAGCAAGCTGGTGCAATCCACACGTCGCTGGGACGATGTGGCGGGCATCACCGAAGAGATGCGCACCAAGGAAGACGCGCACGATTACCGGTATTTTCCCGATCCCGACCTGATGCCGCTGGAGCCGACCGACGCCTGGCTGGCCGAGGTGAAGTCGCGTGTGGTGGAACTGCCGCTGGCGCGCAAGCTGCGGTTCATGAAGGATTACGAGTTGCCCGCTGCCGACGCGGAAACGTTCAAAAATGACGTGCCGCTGGGAAATTATTTTGAAGGCATTGCCAAAAAGTCGAAAAACCCGAAATCCATTGCGAACTGGGTCATCAACAATCTTCGCGCAAAGCTTACTGAAAGTAGCCGCCGAGGTAACGAGGCGGAAACCGGGCTGGGCAACGAGAATCCGCCTCCTCACGTCGGCGGCTACATGACGCTGGCCGATTTGAAATTCAAGCCCGAAGCCATTGTCGAGCTGGCCGGTCTGGTCGAATCCAAGGCCATCAGCAGCTCGGCCGCCCAGCAGGTGTTTGCTGAAATGTTCGTCACGGGCAAGTCCCCTGCGGCGATCGTCCAGGAAAAGGGCCTGGCCCAGGTCAGTGACACCAGTGCGATTGAAAAATTCTGCGACGAGGTAATTGTAGCGAATCCGGGGCCAGTGGCCGACTTCAAGGCCGGCAAGGCCGCCGCGCTGAATTTTCTCAAGGGCCAAGTGATGAAGCTGAGCAAGGGCAAAGCCAACCCGGCGCTGGCCGGCGAAATTTTGGAACGGAAATTGAAAAATTAGCGCCAAGGCACAAAGTTTCTTAACAATCAAAAAACTTTGTGCCTTTGTGGCTTCGTGGTTTAATTGCCGGGCATGTTTTCATCAGGAATCAAATCCGTCCATTTTACCGGCATCGGCGGCACGGCCATGGCATCCGCCGCCGCGGCTATGAAGGACAAGGGCTATGCCGTCACGGGCTCGGACCAGAACGTCTATCCGCCCATGTCCACCTTCCTCGCCGCCAAACAAATCGAGGTGATGAATGGTTACGCGGAGCGCAATCTCGCACACAAGCCCGACCTCGTTGTTATCGGCAACGCGATTTCCCGCGGCAACCCGGAGGCTGAATTCGTACTCGACCACAAATTGCGTTATTGCTCGCTGCCGGCGCTGCTGGCGGAATTCTTCATTCGCGGAAAACGTTCCATCGTCGTCTCCGGCACCCACGGCAAGACCACGACCACCTCCCTGCTGACCTGGGTGTATGAGCACAACGGCCTGAACCCCAGTTATCTCATCGGCGGCATCCCGAACAATCTCAGCCAGGGCGCGCGGTTCACGGACAGCGAATGGTTCATCATCGAGGGCGACGAATACGACACTGCGTTTTTCGACAAACGCAGCAAGTTCATCCATTACCATCCGGAAATCGCTGTCGTCAACAACCTCGAGTTCGATCACGCGGACATTTTTGAAAACCTGGACGCCATCAAGAAGACCTTCTCGCACTTCATCCGGCTCGTGCCGCGCAACGGTCTGCTGCTGGGCAACGGCGACGACCCGAACCTCGCGCGCCTGCTGGAGGTAACGCATTGCCCGGTCAAACGGTTCGGCCTCAGCGAAGGCAATGCCGTCCAGGCTTTCAACCTGCGATTTGGCCCGACGGCGACGGAATTTGAAATCCCAAGCTTCAAATTTCACCTGAACCTGGTCGGCGAACTGAACGTGCGGAATGCGCTGGCGGTCATTGCGTGCGCCAAGCATTGCGGGCTCAAAAACCAACAAATCCAGGCTGCCTTCGACACGTTCACCGGCATCAAGCGCCGGATGGAAATCCGCGGCATCGCTGGCGGCGTGACCGTGGTGGACGATTTTGGCCACCATCCGACGGCCATTCGCGAGACGTTGAAGGCGTTACGGCTGAAGTATCCGCGCGAGAAAATCTGGGCCGTTTTCGAGCCGCGAAGCAACACGACGCGGCGAAATGTGTTTCAGGCCGAGCTCGCCAGCGCGTTTGCCGACGCCGATGCCGTCGTAGTCTCCGAAGTGGCCCGGTTGGAACAGATCTCCGCCGGCGAACGGCTGAATCCGGAAAAGCTGATGCAGGATTTGAAGACTGCAGGCAAAAATGCCGCGTATCTACCGGATGTGAATGCGATTGTGTCGCATCTCTGCAAAAACACGCAGGGCGGCGACGTGGTTTGCGTGTTCAGCAACGGCGGCTTTGACGGCATCCACGGCAAGCTGCTACAACAGCTTGCACAGAAGTGATCCGCTTTCCGTTGTTATCGCTTCAATGTTCGAGCAGCCGGTAGAAGCGGGTCGGCCAGTTCGTGCGGGTGTTGTCCTGCAGTTCCAGCATGCCATTGGTCAGACTCAACGCGTTCGGCAACGTGACCCAGTCCACGAGGTTGGTACTCGCCTGGGCCTCGAAGTTGGGGAGGTCGGAAGGCGAAAGCAGCCCGCCATTGGCATCGGTTGAGGTGAACACCAACGTGCCATCGGACAGCAACACAGGCGTGCCGAGCAATTGGGGCACGAGCACTTTCAACATGGCATTGCTGCTGACGGTGCTGTTGTTGGGCAGGTTGATGTTGGTGACGGTGACGAAGTAGGTTCCATCCTGGGCGCGACCCACATTGTTCAGCACCAGGAAGGGGCTGTTACCGCCAATAAGACTTCCATCCTTCCGCCATTGATAGCCCAGTATGTTTGGGAAAATGTTCGTCGGGCCGATGGCCGTGACATGGAACTGGACGGTGGCTCCCAGGTTCACGGTCTGGCTGACGGGTTGGACGGTGATGATCGGTCCATCAGGCACAAAGCCAAATTGATCCACCCAGCCGGCATCCTGGCCGGCATCGACGGAGGCATCCTTGGAATAGCGCCACATCAAAACATTGGTGCCAGTGGCGACCGGAATGCTGACCGGCTGCCAGTTCACTTCGCCGGAAATATTCGTTTGTATGGTGCCGTTGACCCGGAATTCAAGGAAGTCAAAATACTGTTCCGAGGAAACCTTCCACCAGAACGTGCAACGGCCGGACCAGTTGGTGACCAGGGTGGTTTGCAGGATGGTTTCCTGCAGCGCGCCGATGCCGCCGCTCTGGGCGGCGGCCACGCCGTCGTGGGTGACGTTGGTTTCGCCGAACCACTGGGCATTGCCGCTGGTGATCCAGCTGTAGAGCGCATTGCCCTTTCCGTCCGTCGGGGTATTCAGTGCGACGCTGAGGGGGACGATCACGGTGAGTTTGGCGGGTTTGCTGATGGCGATGCCATAGGCATTGCTGGCGACGAGCTGATATGCGCCGGGCTGAATCAAGCGAATTTGGGCGGTGGGAAACGGCTGATTCGTGAGGATTAATGTGTCGTTGGTTGCTGCGGGAAGATTGGTGCCGTTGAGCTGCCATTGATAACGAACCGGCTGAACGCCGGCGCATTTAGCCGCCAAGGTTATATTGGTTGTGGTGTTGAAAATGACGGTCCGGTTCCATGGCTGGATGGTGAAGGCCGGTGCACGTGTGCCGAACAGCGCGAGATCATGGTCGCCGCCACAGGCGACAGCGATGACGTTGGTCAGATCCGCCGGGGCCGTGATCACGGTGGACCCGGCGTAGGCCCCCAAAGTCACGACCGTCCCATCATTGCGCAACAGGATGCTATGGTTGGCCCCCGCTGAAACCGAAACGATGTTGGTTGCGTTGGCGGGAATCGCTATCTGTCCGTAAGGGTTGTTACCCCAGCCGACCACCGTTCCGTTTGCGCGCAGGGCAAGGTAATGTGCGCCACCGCAGGCAATGGCGATGACATTGGTTGCGTTGAACGGAGCCGGGGTGTTGAAGCTTCCCCAAGAAACCACGGTGCCATCGGCGCGCAAGGCCATGCTGTCCAGACCGCCGGCGGCGATGGCGACCACATTGGTTGCCGCCGCATTGGTGGTCTGGAAATAAATATTTTGTCCCCAGCCGGTCATGGTTCCGTCGGACTTCAGGGCCAGATCATGATAATCGCCGCAGGCAATGGCCACGACGCTGTTAAGACCGGAAGGCGGATTCGTCTCGCCATACGGACTATAGCCCCACGCGTATACGGTTCCGTCCGATTTCAACGCCAGACTATCTTCGTATCCCGCCGCGACGGCAGTGACGATGGCATTGCTCAAGGCCGAGACATTAGTCTCTCCAAAATAAATGAAACTGTTGGCCCAGCTCGAAATTTTGCCGTCCGACCGTAGGGCCAGATAATGCCCCTGAATGCCGCCCGAGCCCGCGTTGCCCACTGCAACAGCCGTCGCATTGGTCACAGTAAAAGGCGGGTCGGTGGCCAAATAACCCCATGTTTTGGCGAACATCACGCGCAGGTTGGCCGGCGGGCTGATTATGGAACTGGCCTGGTTGCTGACGACAACATAGTAATTTCCCGACTGGACTGCCAGGGCTGGATCGAGGCGCAACGTATCGTTCGTTGCGCCTGGAACCGCGGTGTAATTGGCCGGGACGCCGGCGTTGGTCGGCGAGAAAAACCACTGGTAACGCAAAGGACCCACGCCGGACACGGCGACGCTGAGCGAAGCCTGTCCGCCTTGATAAACTGCCTGGCTCCCCGGTCCGCCCAAAATCGTCAGCGTGTTGTTGCTGATGACCGTCAACGGTGCGAGCAGGCTCATTGCCGTGTTGACGGCGTTACTGACGAACAATTGATAATTGCCCGCATTGCCAAACTGGAGGTTGGAGATGACCAGGCTCGCATTCGTGGCCCCAGGAAGGTTCGTGCCATTCAGCTGCCATTGATAGCTCAACGGTTGCGCCCCGGCAGCATCGCCGTGCAAGATCACGTCGCGCCCCGTGTACGTCGTCAAGCCAATCGGGGGATGCAAAATTACCGGACGACCATCGCTGACCAGTGCCAGGCCATGAAATGCAGCCGCGGCGCCGGCAATCGAAACCAGATTGCCCAAGGCTGCCGGCGGAACCGTCTCGCCAGACGAATTATCCCCCCAGGTCAGAACCGCTCCATCCGCACGGATGGCCACGCCAAAATTCTCCCCGGATGTATTGCCGGCGGAGATGCCGACGATGTTGGTCATGCCGGCCGGAAGATTGGTTGCCGTGCCGCTGCCCCACGTCACCACGGTCCCGTCGGTTTTCAAGGCCATGGCGTAAGTATATCCCACCGCAATCGCAGCCACGTTGTTTAATCCAGGCGGGATGTTCGTCACCGCGCCGCTGCCGGACGCCACCAGCGTCCCATCATTTCGCTCGGCCAGCGCATTGTTATATCCGCAGGCAATTGCCGTCAGGTGGTTCAAACCTGACGGGAAAACTGGAGTCGGGACCGCGCCCCAACTGATGAGCGTTCCTTCCGCGCGCAAGGCATAGCCGAAATTATTCCCCGCCGCGACGGACACAATATTGCTCAAAACCGGCGCCCCCAGCCCGGACCAACTCACGACCGTACCGTCCGACCGCAACGCATCATTGGCCGTGGTACCGAAGGACGAAAGCGCCACAACGTTGGTGGCGTTGAAGGGAATGTTCGACGCCAGCCCGTTGCCCCAGGCAGCGATTGATCCATCAGTTCGCAGGGCAAAACTGGCGCCGGAACTTCCGGCGACGGCGAAAACATTGGTCAACCCTGGCGGCGGCAGCGCCTCATTGGATGAATTTGCCCCCCAAGCCGCGACCGGGCCAAAGGTTAATTGGGCATCGGCGCTGACGGCGAGGTTCAAACTATTGCTGGCCACCAGATGATAAAACCCCAGGTCGTTGGTGCCAACTGCCGCAATGGAATAACTGGTGTTCGTCGCTCCAGGAATGTCAACGCCGTTTAATTGCCATTGATAGCTTAAGCTGTCGCCGACAAACAGGGCGGCGATGGTGGTTGGCAAACCGGGCGGGACCGAGCGCCCGACCGGCTGGATGAGGATGGTCGGTGGGACCAAGATGGTGACGACGGCAGTCGCACTTGTCACCGATCCGGCCCAATTGGTGATGATAATGTTGTAATTTCCAGCATCGGCAGGCTGGCTGTTTGACACGGTCAGGCTGGTGGAGGCGGAACCGCTGATCCGCCCATTGTCAGCCAGTGCGGTTCCGTTCAGATACCACTGGCAATAAAGCGGGATGTCACCGGCGACCACGACGGATAAGACGATATTGGAACCGGTGACCACATTCTGATTCGTGGGCTGTTGGGTGATGGTCGGCGGAACCAGCACATACACGACATCCAGGAAGGCCATTGAACTGTTGGTGGAGCCCAAAAAGTTGGTGGCGAGAAGTTGATAATCGCCGATGTCATTGGTTTGTAGATTGGACAGGATGAGCGTTGAATTGGTTGAACCGCTGATACGGCCGTTGTCTGTGAGCGGCACTCCATGGAACAACCACTGATAGCTGATCGGGGTCGCTCCTTTGACATCTGCCGCCAGCATGACCGTGCTGCCAACGGCGTTGGTCGAACTTTGCGGCTGTGAACTAAATATTGGCGGCAAACCGGGCGGGGTTTGGTTTTGGTAGATTGAAATTGTGCTGTCATAGGTGTTGGCAAAGACAATGTCCGCCCGGCCATCCCCGTCCAAATCCCCAATGGCTATGCCATTCGGGTTATAGCCTGCAGAGTAGTCCACCCGCGCCGCAAAGGAGCTGGTCGTAAGGCTGCCCGGCGTACTGGTGTTCTTGAACAGGGAAAGGTGGTCCGGCAGTTGGGTCACCACGGCCAGGTCAGGCTTTCCATCCCCGTCCAGATCCCCAATCGCCACCGCATTGCCCCAGCCGCCCACATTAAAATCCACCCTTGGGGCAAACGAACTGGTTGTGAGGCTGCCTCGCGTGCTCACGTTTTGATACACGGATACGGCCTGGCCATTATTGAAGGAGGATACGACCAGGTCCAATTTCCCATCCCCGTCCAGGTCCCCAATGGCCACGCAAAAGCTGGTCGGCAGTCCTGGTAAATCAACCTCCGGAGTGAAAGCGATGCTCCCCAACGTGCTGATGTTGCGTAACACCGACACCGACTGGCTGCTGCCCGCATTGATATTGGCTGTGACCACATCCGCCGCGCCGTCTCCGTCCAGATCCGCAATGGCCAGGGTTTGCGGGCCCGGCCCGACGGCAAAATTTACGGCCGGGGCAAAGGAATTGGTGGAGATATCGCCGGCCGATCCAATGTTTCGCAACACCGACACCGTGCTGTCCCCCCAGTTGGCGGTGGCAATCTCCGGTTTGCCGTCCCCATCCAGGTCCCGCACCGCAATGTTCCGCGGCCCGGAACCGACAGAAAAATTTACTCGCGAGGCAAAGGAATTGGTGGTGATGTTTCCGGGAGAACAGAGATTCCTCAGCACCGCCACCTGATTCGCGCTGCTGTCTGCGAATAGCAGATCGGGTTTGCCGTCGCCGTCCACGTCGGCAACCGTGAAGCTGTCGCCGCCGCTGCCCAAAGACAAGTCCACCCGCGGAGCAAATGCTCCGGCGGTCAAGCTGCCGTTGGTGCTGATGTTTCGATAGATACTGACCAGATGATTGCCGCAGCACACGACCACGTCTGCTTTGCCGTCTCCATCCAGGTCGGCGATGATTGTTACGCCTACTCCGTTGATTGACGGCAAATCCACCCGCGCCGCCAATGTGCCCGTGTCAATCTGACCGTTCCCCATGAACCTTGGCAGGAACGGTTGTCCGGACCATGCCGTCAACCCGTTCACCATCACCGTGATCGGAGCATAACTCGATCCAGCCGGCACCGTAATTGTCAGGTTGGTCGCAGTGGCGGCGGCAACGGTCGCCTGCACGGCACCGAAAAAAACAATGTTGGAAGAGGAAGCCGGATTAAAATTGGTGCCGGCGATGTTGACGCTTGTGCCGACGGTTCCCGAAATGGGATTGAAACGGCTGATGGCCGGAACCAACTGGGCGTTTGACAGGGTTGGAACCAGCGCTGCCAGAACCGGAAGACAGTATGATAATATCCGGCTAATCCGGAATTTTAAGATCCTTTTCATGGTCGCCTTGAATTGAGGATTTCCGTATGGCCTGGAAATCGAACCATCTCTTTTACTTCTGATTTCTACGGTAACAGTATCAGTTTACCAAATGCTTCCAGGCTGACAAGAAAAAACCGTGCTGCAGCGGCTGGTGACGGGTCGGGACAGGCTTTCCACGGCAAGCGGCTGCAACAGCTGGGGCGGCGATAGTTCGGGAACAACGGGAGATTTCGGTCCGGCGAATCCGAGCCCGCATCAAGGTGCCTTTCCAATTGGGGCAGGAAACCATGGCACGCTAATTGCGAAGAAAGCGTAAAAACATGGCCTTGCGCAACAGCCTGCGCCCAGGACCGGACGGATGACAAGCATCTCAAACAATCCAAGACCCTGGCGCGAGTGGGTCTGGCTTTACCTCGGAAACTGCGTTGTTACGGCGGTTCTCCAGTTGGGTTACGTCTTGGGCATCGCCCTGGAACTTCACGGCACCACCCGTCTGACTTTCGCGCTGGCTATCGTAAGCCAGGCCGGTTTGCTCAACCTGATTCCCGCCCTGTTGACGGCCTGGCCGTTGCTCCGCTGGCGGCGCCGAACGGGGGCACGACTCTTCGCGGGAATTATGTTCGCCCTCCTGCAGGTGGCCTTGCTTGCAGATATTGTAGTCTTCCGGCTTTTTCAGCGGCATTTTGACGGCGAAGTATGGAACATCCTGACCACCAAAGGCGTCGGTGACAGCATGCAGGTTGACCCGGCCAGCATTATGATGGCCGCGGCCATCGTATTTCTGTTCATCAGCGTCAGTATTGCTTTTGCCTTGTGGGGCGCGCCCCGGCTGGCGTCCCGGCGGTTGCGGTTTGGACTGGCCACCATTCTCATCGCCCTCCTGGTGGAACGAACCGCCTTCGCGACGATGGACCTGTGGGACCACTCGGCGGTGCTGGCCGTGCGCGATACCCTGCCACTGTATCAACCCCTGTCGATCCAACCCCTGGCGAAAAATTTTGGTTACGTCTGCAGTGAGCCCTATGTGATGCCGAACAGCCTCGGGTTGCTCCAATTACCCCGGCACCCGCTTGGCTTGCGGCCGGAGGCGCGCGAACCGAACATCCTGTTTATTGCCGTTGAAGGCGGCCGGTCCGACGCGCTCGACGACCAGACGATGCCCAATCTGTCGCAACTCAGCCGGGACAGCTTCCGCCTGACGAAACATTTTTCGACCGGCAATGAAACTCGCTTTGGCATCTTTGGCCTGCTGTATGGAATTCCGGGGAACTACTGGGTCCGGGCGCTGAAACAGCAAATCAGTCCTCCCTGGTTCGACCTGCTGGCCAGTCACGGCTACGAATTCAAACTTCTGAGTTGCGGGGATCTCAACTATCCGGGGTTCCGACAGACTTGTTTTTTGAAGGTGGCATCTGCACTCACCGACCACTGGAAAACGCCTCGCGTGGATCGCGACCGGGTGATGACCGACAATTTCCTTGGCTATCTGGCGGATCGCGCCGGCCAACCGGCCCCCCCTCACCCCTTCTTTGGTTTCGTTTTCTTCGACGCTTCCCACCAGCCTTACGAGCATCCTTTGGAGGACAGCGTTTATGCCGGGGCAAACTCCGGTGAGATCAACTATTTGAAGCTGGCGATTTCACCCGGCGGAGCGCAGGCCTTGAAAGGCTCCTATCTCAACTCCCTGCACTACATCGACCGGCAGATTGGCAGAATTGTGAAGGTGCTCCAGGACCGGGGCGAATATGACCGGACCATCATCGTTGTTGTCGGCGATCATGGAGAGGAATTTGGTGAATTGGGGCATTGTGGACATGGCAGTTCCTTCAACCATTTTCAGACGCAAACCTTCGCCGTGTTGCGCCTGCCGGGAGAGACTCCCCGGGTCATCAACACCCTGACCTCGCACGTTGATTTCGTGCCGTCCGTGCTGACCTGGATGGGGATCACGAACGCACCCGGAGATTACACCACGGGCAAACCGATCCAAGGGCCGGAAATCCGGGACTGGACCTTGATGGCCAGCTGGCAGGATACCGCATTGTTCAACGGGAACAGCCTTGCCATTTTTGAGCAGTTGCAGACGCGTTATTTCGACCTGAATTGCCAGGAACTCCCAAAATACGACCCGCGCCGCGCGTCCAGCGCCGAAACGGCCCGCGCTTTGCAAGACATCCGGATCTTCTTAAAATGAGCGCGCGTTGTCCCGGGCACGCCTTTCGCCCTTCCGGGTTGTTCAACGAATGGACCTCCCCTCGACGCCAAGTCCCTTACCCAGCCGAGTAACCGGTCTAATTTGTCCGGCTGGCGCGCGCAGTTTCCTTGAAAATCACAACTTTCACGTCCATGCTGAAGCCTGCGAATTGTGTCGCGTGACCCGTGATAAAACACCCGGGCCGCCCACAGGAAAGACAACGATGTCATATCGAGCCTGGTTTCAATGCATCAATCCGGAGTGCGGGCATACCTACCCGCTCAACTCCATCGTGTACCAATGCGAGCGCTGCGGTTCGCTCCTGGAGGTGCAACACGATCTCAAGGCGTTGAAACGCCGCAGTGCCGCCAGCTGGAAGAAGCTCTTCGAAGACCGCTACATGAGCAACGAGTGGCCCTACGGTTCCGGCGTATGGGGCAAGAAGGAATGGCTCCTGCCGCAGATCAAGGACAAAGACGTCGTTTCCCTGTACGAAGGCGGCACCAACTTGTTCTGGGCCGAACGGTTCGGCAAAATCATCGGCGTCAACGAACTTTGGATCAAACTCTGCGGCAACACCCACAGCGGCTCGTTCAAGGACCTCGGCATGACGGTGCTGGTTTCGCAGGTCAAACAAATGATCTCCGAGGGCGCACCCATCAAGGCTGTTGCGTGCGCCTCCACCGGTGACACCTCGGCGGCGTTGGCCACCTATTGCGCCGCGGCCGGCATCCCCGCCATCGTTCTGCTGCCGCGCGGGAAAATTTCCATCGCGCAACTCGTCCAGCCGATTTCCAACGGCGCGCTGGTGCTCTCGCTGGACACCGATTTTGACGGCTGCATGAAGGTGGTTCAGGAAATCACCAAGGATGAATCGATTTACCTGGCCAATTCAATGAATTCGCTGCGTGTTGAGGGCCAGAAAACCGTCGGCATTGAAATCGTCCAGCAGTTCGACTGGCATGTGCCCGATGTGATGATCATTCCCGGCGGCAACCTCGGCAACGTCTCCGCGCTCGGCAAGGGCCTGATGATGATGAAAGACCTCGGTCTGATTTCGAAGCTGCCGCGCATCGTTGTTGCCCAGGCCGAAAGGGCGAATCCGTTGTACCGTTCATATCTGAAAAATTTTGAGAGTTTCGAACCCATCCAGGCGCAGAAGACACTGGCCAGTGCCATCCAGATCGGCAATCCGGTCAGCATTCAAAAGGCGATCCGCACGTTGAAGCAATTCCACGGCATCGTCGAGCAGGCCACCGAGGAGGAGCTGGCCAACGCTGCGGCGCTGGGCGATCGCACCGGCATGTTCAACTGCCCGCACACCGGCGTGGCGCTGGCGGTGCTCATCAAGTTGCTCAAGGCCGGCAAGATCGACAAATCCGAGCGGGTGGTCGTCATCTCGACGGCTCACGGCTTGAAGTTCGTCGAGATGAAGGTGAAATATCACCAGAAGAAACTGGGTTTCCCGTGCCGTCACGCGAACCAGCCGATTGAATTGCCCGCGCGCCTGGACGCGGTGAAGGATGCGCTGAAGAAAGCCCTCAAGGAAAGGAAACGGTTCGATGTGTAATCTGTCGGAGGGCCGAGGTCCACGAAGCACAAAAAGGCCTTTAAATCAGGGGCTTGTGGAACTCGCCCCTCCGAAAAGCCGAATTGTTCCATGAACTTTAAATCTAGCAGCCTTCACCATTGGAGCCTGGTGACGCTTGGGATTCACGGCCACGGCAAACCGAAGTAGCCGCGGATGTGAGTCGGCGCAGATTCTTAAAAATTGGCGCGGACTGACGTCCGCGGCTACGGAAATTTTATACCGCCGGTTCGGGTAAACCACCGGCCTCGGACTTTTTGCTTTCACCCGATTCTGGCGCAGCCGGTTGCAGGACCAGCTGGTCCGGCGGATGGGTGGCCAGGCCGGGTTCGGCAGTCACCGGGCCGGGCGGTTTTTCGATGACGATGCGGCGGAGTTCGTCCGCGGCCGGCAAATCTTCCAGACGGCGCAGGCCGAAGTATTCGAGAAACATCGCCGTCGTACCGTAAATCTGCGGCCGGCCCACCACTTCGGCGCGACCCACGGCCTCCACCAGCCCGCGTTCCGTAAGCGTCTGCATCGTGCCATCCACATTCACGCCGCGGATCTGCTCCACTTCGGCGCGGGTGATGGGTTGGCGATAGGCAATGATGGCCAGCGTTTCGAGTGCAGGTTGTGAAAGCCGGGAGGGGCGGACCTTGATGCCTACCAACGCTCTCAGCCACGGCGCGTAATCCGGCTGCGTCACGAATTGCCACGAACCGGCCACGCATGCGAGGCGATAACTGCGTGCGGCAGTTTCGTGCTCACGCGCCAGTTGTTCCAATGCCTCGGTCAGGTCGCTTTCCTTGGCCTTGGCGAGTGATTTTGCCGCGGCATCGGCTTCTTCCGCCCCGGCAGCCGCCGCGAGCACGTCGCGAAGCTCCTTCGTGCTCAACGGTTTTTGTGCCGAGAACAGCAGCGATTCCAAAATGTTTTTTAATTCCATTTTCGATATTCGATTTACGGTTGACGCGTCTCTGTGGCGGCGGACGTCTCGCCTGCCGTAGAGCCGGGCGTCCCGCCCGGCGGACTATCTACCGAAATTTCCGAGCTCGCAGGCGATCCAGGCGCATCTCCGGGCGGCCCGTCCTCCATAGCAGTACTGCGGTGGGTGGACAGGATGCCGCCCTCCATGGCAGGCGGGACGCCCGCCGCTACAGCGCGGGAGATTTCAATTTCGGCGAAGGGCTCAGACTGAGTGCAAACGAGCTGGCGCAAGCGGATCAATTCCAGCAAGGCCAGAAAAGTGCAGATGACCTCGGTACGGCTGGCGGCACCTGCAAATAATTCGGCGAAGCGCACCGTGTTGCGCTCGGCAATCATGCGCAGGACAAATTCAATTTTTTCGCTGACGGTCCATTTGTCCTCGAAAATCTCACCGACATTTTCGCGTTTGTTAAACCGTTGCAGCACGCCGCTGACGGCATTGAGAAGATCAAAAATGGAAACATCCGGCTTGGGTGGCGGGGCGGCGTTCTCAAATTCCAGTTTGCCCGGCACCCGTGGAAAGATGTTTTCCTGCTCACCCTCCAGCACCTGCAGGCGAGCGGCAGCATCTTTGAATTTCTTGTATTCCACCAACTGGCGGATGAGTTCCCAGCGCGGATCCTCGCCTTCCTCTTCGCCCTCGACCTGCACCTGCTGGTCCACCGGCAGCAGCTCGCGGCTTTTGATGTACATCAACGTCGAGGCCATGACGAGAAATTCACCGGCAATCTCCAGGTCGAACTGCCGCATGAGCTCGATGTACTCGATGAACTGCGTGGCGAGTTTGGTGAGGTTGACCTCGTAAATGTCCACCTCCTCCTTCTTGATCAGATAAAGGAGCAAATCAAGCGGGCCTTCGAAGACCTCGAACTGGACTTTGTATTCCGCCATGAACCGGAAAATCCTAAAGCGGGCGCGGGCCGTTGGCAATGGCGGAACACAAATGAAAATGCCAGTGCATCGTTTTTTTTGAATCGACGCTTTCAAATAAGTAGTTAATCCCTGGGGTGATCATGGTTCGGCTGTTTTACGATGCCTATGCGAAACGGACGGGCGGCGGGCAGACAACTGCCCACCCTACTGAAAGAGGATCATATTTACATGCCCTCGAGGCGATGGGCTGGTTGGGTCGGGTGCCCAGTGGCTTGCTATGGGCCGGGTTTTGCGTTGATTTTTTGCAGTGATTTGAGGTTTTGACCATTCCAATAACCTTGGATTGGGGAGTTGATTTGGAACGGTGGTGCCAATGAAGTTTTAGCTCCACGGTATTGCGAAGATGATTACCGTCCCAAATCAGGACAGCATGGTGAGACAATGCTCTTGACTAAAGGTCCAAATTTTAGGAAAAAAGTGGAAAATCAAGAACGACGGAAGAGGGAAACGGGAGCTGTTTTTTATGAGTCGAACAACGGGCCAGGTTTGTAATGTTTCAGGCGTTTACCGCGCGGTGGGGAACTGCGGCCATTCGGTTGAACGGGTCATTCCGGCGGGACAAGTGTTTCCCCCTTGTGAATACTGCCGGGAAAAGGGTACCCGCAAAGACATCACCTGGGTGTTGGTGATGGAAACTCAATCCAAGTAATCGCCCACCCAGATTTCCGACCAGCCTGCCCAGGGTGTGGGACGGTCTTCGACAAAGCGGCGCTGACGTTCGGCCATTTTCACCAAGCGAGTGGCATTTATGGCGAGGCAGAGTGTTTGGAATCGCCGTCCTGTTTTGAGACGCTGCCGGAACATTTGCCATTCAACACCGAGTGCAAATGCCACTTCCGAGCTGACCCCACTTAACGAACTTCCGTCCGAATTAAAGGGTTCAACCAGGTCATATTCCCCTTCGTTGTCTTCCTTCATTTGTCCCGGTAAAAGCAAGAACCGTGCTAAGCATACGAAAAAAATAGGCCAGCGGATTTACAAGCCTTTCACGCTGGTTGCGGTAGTGTCCTCATTTGTAGGCGACGAGGTGACGAGGCGATTGGGCCAGCACAACCAAAATCAGGGCACTACCCCGATTGCGGCAAACTTGACGAGAGCGTCCGATAGCCATAGGCTGGTCACCCGGCTGGTGGTCGTAGCTCAACGGTAGAGTCCAAGCTTGTGGAGCTTGTTGTTGCGGGTTCGAATCCCGTCGGCCACCCCAGCCTTCCCTTGCAGGCAGTGAAAGCAAAGGCTGCCGCGCCGAAGTGAAACAAAGGCGGGCCGTAATCAAACTCCATATCGAGTTACGGCTCGGCAAGCCAGCCTCTTTAAATGGAATAATCCTCGGAGAAGACCTTCACGTTCCGCAGTTCCACAAAAACCTGTTCACCGGCCTTCGGCTGCAACTGCTGGAATTGTTCCTTGCCCAATTGCACGGTGAATTGTCCGCCGGTATCGAGCCGTTCCAGTTCCAGGCTGGCCAGCGGACCGGCGGCATTGCACCGCAAAACGCGAGCGGCCAATGTGGCGGTGTCCGAAGCTTCCCGCGAAACCCGGATGTCGTGCGGGCGCACAAAGGCGATGGCATCCGAGTCGGATTCACCGGCGGTTTCCGATGAAGCAACCTTGGTGTCGCCGATGACCACGGCGCCGTCACGCACCCGGCCGCTGAACAGATTCACGTTGCCGAGAAAATCGTACACAAACGGCGAGGCCGGATGATCATAAATCTCCTCCGGCGTACCGATCTGCTCGATGCTCCCGGCGCGCAAAATGGCCACGCGGTCGGCCACTTCCAACGCTTCCTCCTGATCGTGGGTGACAAACAGCGTGGTGATGTGAATTTCGTCATGCAATTGACGCAACCAGCGGCGCAATTCCTTCCGCACCTTGGCGTCGAGCGCGCCAAAAGGTTCGTCGAGCAACAGCACCTTGGGCTCGACGGCGAGAGCGCGGGCCAGCGAGACCCGCTGGCGCTGCCCGCCGGAGAGTTGTGACGGAAATCGCCGGGCTAGCGGCTCCAGCTGGATCAATTTCAGCAGTTTTTCCACGCGCGCGCGGATTTCGGCTTCGCTGGGGCGGGTCGCGCGCGGGCGGACGCGCAGGCCAAACGCGATGTTTTCAAACACGTTCAGGTGCCGGAACAGCGCATAATGTTGAAAGGCGAATCCGGCCTTGCGCTGGCTCGCGGGAATCATGGTCACGTCCTCGCCATAATAAAGGATGTGCGCGTCGCCGGGATCGGGAAACTCCAGCCCGGCGATGATGCGGAGCAACGTGGTTTTGCCGGAACCGGACGGTCCCAGCAAGGCAACCAGTTCGCCGGATTCAATCTTCAGGCTCACGTTGTCGAGCGCGGTGAACGAGCCGAATTTTTTGCGGACATTGCGGACTTCAACACTCATGCGTTTAAATCAGTTTCCCGGCCCGCGCAGGGCGGCGTTCTGGCGTTCTGCCCAGGTTTTCAGCCCCAGGGTAATCAGGGCCAGAAACGTCAGCAGGGATGCCACGGCAAAAGCGCCGACGAAATTATATTCATTATACAGGATTTCGACGTGCAGCGGAATGGTATTTGTCTGGCCGCGGATGTGGCCGCTGACGACCGACACCGCTCCGAATTCGCCCATCGCGCGTGCATTGCAAAGGATGACGCCATACAGCAGGCCCCACTTGATGTTCGGCATCGTCACCCGCCAGAACGTCTGCCAGCCACTGGCGCCCAGCACGTGGGCGGCCTCCTCCTCGGTGCGGCCTTGTGCCTCCATGAGTGGAATCAACTCGCGCGCGACAAATGGAAAGGTCACAAATATCGTCGCCAGCACGATGCCCGGCACCGCAAAAATAATCTGGATGTTGTGCTCGATGAACCAGGGACCGACCAGTCCCTGCGCGCCGAAAAGCAGGACATAAATCATTCCGGAAACGACCGGGGAGACCGAGAATGGCAGGTCGATCAGGGTAATCAGGATGGTTTTGCCGCGAAAATCGAATTTGGCAATCGCCCAGGCCGCCGCCACGCCAAAGATGCAATTCAACGGCACGGCGATGCCGGCGGCAATCAACGTCAGCTTGATGGCGCTCCAGGTGTTCGGGTCGTTGAACGTGTGAAAATAGAAACCCAGGCCCTTGGCAAAGGCCTCGGTGAAAACCGCCGCCAGGGGCACGACCAGAAAGAGGCCGAGAAACAACAAGGCAATCCCGATGAGCAACCAGCGTACGAACGGCGGTTCGGCCGTCACACGGCGGGGAGCGGCGCGGCGCGGGATGTGGAGGGTTGAAGCCGGGACCATAACTCAAACGGGGGCGTGATGGCGATGTCCCCACCACTGGAGAAAATTAATGGTGAGCAACAATCCAAAGGAAGCGACCAGCATCACCACCGCTATCGCCGTGGCGCCGGGATAATCAAATTCCTCGAGCTTGGTGATGATGAGCAGCGGTGTGATTTCGGTTTTCATGGGCATGTTGCCGGCGATGAAAACGACCGAGCCGTATTCGCCCAGCGCGCGGGCGAACGCGAGCGTGAAACCCGTCAGCAGCGCCGGGCGCAGCATGGGCAGCGTGACCCGCCAGAACGTCTGCCAGCGATTGGCGCCGAGACTGGCCGCCGATTCTTCAATTTCAACGTCAAAATCCTCCAGCACCGGTTGCACGGTGCGGACAATGAACGGCAACCCGATGAAGGTAAGTGCAATCAGGATTCCCAGCCGGGTATAGGCTATACTTATGCCCAGCGGTGCAAACCATTGGCCGATCCAGCCGTTCGGTGCGTAAACCGCTGTCAACGCAATGCCCGCCACCGCCGTGGGCAGTGCGAAGGGCAGGTCCACCAGCGCGTCCACGAACCGTTTGCCCCGGAACTGGTAGCGTACCAGCACCCAGGCGACCAGCAGGCCGAAAAACAGATTGATGAGCGCCGCCAGAAGCGAGGCGCCAAAGCTGAGGCGATAAGACGCCATCACCCGCGGCGCGGTGACGGTATGCCAGAACTGGTCCCACGTCAGCGTGCTCGTTTTCCAGAATGTGGCCGCCAGCGGAATCAGGACGATCAGGCTGAGATAAAGCAGCGTGTAGCCGAGTGTCAGCTTGAAACCCGGCAACACGCTGGATTTTTGATTCGCCATGCAAATTATCGGCCAGCGGTATACCCGTTGTTAAAATGGAGTGAAAGCAATTCTTTACGCAGTGGCGGGAATAAGTTCGGCGATGCTGTCGGAATTGACATCCACGTCCGCGAACAGCCACGCAGACAGGTAACGCTCGGCCGATGACGGCACAATCGCGACAATGGTTTTGCCCTGGTTTTCCGGGCGTTTGGCCACCTGCAACGCCGCCCAGATCGCCGCGCCACTGGAAATTCCCACCGGAATGCCGTCGAGCCGGTTGACCTCCTTGGAAATCGGGCCCGAATCCTCTTCGTTCACCTGGATGGTTTCATCCACGATTTTGGTGTTCAAGTTCCCCGGAATGAAACCCGCGCCGATGCCCTGCAATTTGTGCGGGCCGGGTGCGCCACCGGAAATGACGGGCGACTTCGCCGGCTCCACGGCAATGGCCTTGAACGACGGCTTGCGTTGCTTGATGACCTCCGCCACGCCGGTGATGGTGCCGCCGGTACCCACGCCGGCCACGATGAAGTCCACCTTGCCGTCGGTGTCGCGCCAGATTTCCTCGGCGGTGGTCTGGCGATGAATTTCCGGGTTGGCCGGGTTGGAAAACTGCTGGGGAATGAAGCTGTTGGGAATCTGCTTGTTCAATTCCTCGGCCTTGGCGATGGCGCCTTTCATGCCCTTCGCGCCTTCAGTCAGCACGAGCTTTGCGCCGAGAATTTTCAGCAGCTTGCGGCGCTCCAGACTCATCGTTTCCGGCATCGTCAGGATCAGTTTCAATCCCTTCGCGGCCGCGACGAATGCGAGCGCAATGCCGGTATTGCCGCTGGTCGGCTCGATAATGACCGTACCTTGGTTGATTTTCCCCGACTTCAGCCCGGCATCGATCAAGGCGATGCCAATGCGGTCCTTGACGCTGGAGAGGGGGTTGAAGAACTCGAGTTTGAGCAACACGTCGGCGACCGCACCGTGATTTTTCGCCGTGCGGTTCAGCCGCACGAGCGGTGTGTTGCCGATGGTTTCCGTGATGTCATTGTATATATGGCTCATAATGATTTTACAGGTTGGGTGCGTAGGCGATGAATTTGCGGTATTCGTCCAGGATGGTTTTCAACGCGATGACAAAGGCGCATTCCTTGAGAAACAACGGCGGCTGAACCGGGGTTTCGAGGATGATTTCAAAGGGACGCGGACGGACCTTCGGCGGCGCGCTCAAAATGCCGTCGTAGGCGTCGCGAATGACGCCATCGCGCGCCGGAAACCCGTCGATGATCGCCCGCCGGTCCCGGGGCAGGAATTTCTCGGCCGCCTGCAAGGCCGGCTCAATGAGATGTTGTGTCAGGGTCGCTCCGCGGACGATGCCGTAAAAACCGTCACTCGTATCGTCGGTATGCAGCGCGATGATCCCGTTGAAGGAATGGGACACAAGTTCGGCCTGCAAGAGCCGGACTTCGGGCTCGTTGGAGTTGCCCCAGAATTCGCGGTTCAGGTCCTTGCCGCTGCGCGAGTGACGCGTCCCGTCTTCATAGCCGGTCGGATTGCAGACGGGATAAACCGACAGATAATAACCGGAGGCGAGTTCCGGCTTGGCCTCCAGCAGCTTCAGAAACTGGACCGCCGCACGCACCCCTTCCGGTTCGTCGCCGTGAATGCCGGCAAAAATCCCGATGCGAATCGGCGTGTCGCCGCCCCTGGGTCCGACAAACAAATAGCGGGGCAAGGTGTAAGTCTCCCCTCCGGTTTCAAATTGCGCCTCTTTATTGACGATCAGGTTTGGTGAATGGGCGGCGATTTGATCCAGCGGCAGGAGTAGATCAGCGATGGAACGCCGGCGTTCCGGCCGCGGTCGGCCGGCGATTTTGGATTGAGGGGCAACGATGGGCATAATGTTTTTCGATGGGAGTAGTTGGGTTCTCCCTTGCGTGAGCAGCGGTCGGGTTGGCCGGCCACCGCTCCCAGGAGGAGGAACCACGAACTGGTTTATGGTTGGAAGATCTGGTCAAAAACGCCGCCATCGGCGAAATGAGTTTTTTGGGCCTTCTGCCAGCCGCCGAACACCTCGTCCACGGTGACGAGTTTCACCGGACTGAACTGGCCGGCGTATTTGGCGGCGGCTTTGGCTTCGCGCGGGCGGTAAAAATTCCGGCCGGCAATGTCCTGGCCCTCGTCGGAATAAAGATATTCCAGATAAGCCTGCGCCACGTCGGCCGTGCCGTGCTTCTTCGCCACCTTGTCCACCACCGCCACTGGCGGCTCGGCCAGGATGCTCAAGGGCGGCGTAACAATGTCAAACTTGTCCGATCCGAATTGTTTAATGGCCAGATAGGCCTCATTTTCCCACGCCAGCAGCACGTCGCCAATGCCGCGTTCCACAAAGGTGGTGGTCGAACCGCGCGCCCCGGAATCAAGCACCGGCACGTTTTTGTACAGCCGCTTGACGAAATCCTGGGCTTTGGCGTCATCGTGGCCGAATTTGTCGAGCGCGTAGGCCCACGCGGCGAGGTAATTCCAGCGTGCGCCCCCGGAAGTCTTTGGATTCGGCGTCACCACCACTATCCCCGGCTTCACCACGTCGTCCCAGTCCTTGATGTGTTTCGGATTTCCCTTGCGCACGAGAAATACAATGGTCGAGGTGTAGGGCGTGCTGTTGTCGGGCAGACGCTTTTGCCAATCTGCCGGAAGCAACTTTGCCTGCTGCGAAATCGCATCAATGTCATAGGCCAACGCAAGCGTCACTACGTCGGCCCCGAGACCGTTGATGACGGACTGCGCCTGTTTGCCGGACCCGCCGTGTGATTGCGAGACGACCACGTCATCGCCGGTTTTGGTCTTCCAGTATTTGGCGAACGCCGTGTTGTAATCCTGGTACAACTCGCGGGTCGGGTCATAGGAGACGTTCAGGAGTTTGACTTCCTTTGCATTCGCGGCAACGGTGAGCGCACAGGCGAGCGGGATCAGAATGTTCAGAAAAGTTTTCATAGTTTTCTTTAATGGATCGTTTGATTTCGGTTAAAAAGCAATTTGCACGCGGGTAAAGAACGCATCTTCCGGATGACTGCTGACGCTCCCCGGTGCCGAACCGGGCGAGCCGGCGGCGCCGCCCGTGAACGTGGTCCGGGAGTAACTCGCATTCACCCGGATATTCCGGTTCAGATACCAGTTCAATCCCGCCGACCATGAGCGGGCCTCGGAAGCCGAGGCCGGATTCGCGAACAACGGAAAGGCGGCGTTGTCGATGTCCAAATCCGCATAACGTCCGACCACCTGCAAAGCGCCCCATTGGCCGTTGTGAGGATTAAATGGATGCTTCGGCGTCACACCATTGAAGGTGGCATCCTCTCCGGTCAGCACCCAGCCACCGGAGATTTCCCATGCGGTGTGCTGCAAATCCGCATGGAAGGTGGTGGCACCCACGGTTCGCTGCACCTGCTGGTCGGAAATGGCATATTCTGCCATCAGGCCCAGAGGACCGTAGTAATAGGACGCCTGTGGCGAAAGGCGCCAGTGGTTGTGGCCGGCCACCACGCCGTTGGTATAGGCAAAGAACTGCTGCTGCCCATCCGTGAAATATCCCGGCGCCGAACCGCCCGTCGTGTTGGGCAGGCCAAGGGTGTTGGTGATGGACGCATCGCCCCAACTGCCACCGACACCAACCCCAAAATTTTGCAAAGCGGAGATGCTGGTGGCTTTGAACGGCTGCACGAACAACCGCCCGTTGAATTCGCGATTATCCTGGAAGCCGATGTTGCTCGTGTTGCGCGCGTCGCCCACGCCATTGAAAATGCCGGCAGCGTAGCTCAATACCCCGCCGGCTATGTCGCCGTGCAATTCAAAGCCCAGGTCCCGGTTCGGCATCAGGTCCGTGACGATCGAACGTTCGTTGAAAAAGGTATAGGTATCCGCCTGCAATTGCTCCAACCCGACCGGCGCCTTGAATTTGCCCGCCTGCACCTGAAATGCTGGCGAGTAGCGATAATTCACGTAGGCGTCAAATATGCTTGGCGTACTCGCCGCGCTGGCAGCCCCGGGTGTGCCATTGCCGAATTCCGGCACGAAGAGGAAGTCAAAGTCGTGAAACACCGTTCCGGAAAGGATCGGGCGTGCCCGGCGCAACAAAATGCTGTCGTTACCCGGCACCTTGTCGTTCTGCTCAAAAGTGCGGCTGTCCACCTGAACCAGACCGTGCAAAGTCACCACGAAATTAGAATCGGCAGAACCGAAGCTGAAACCGTTCGCGCCAACGGTAAAGCGCGGCTGGGTTTTGGCCAGGGCAGCGGCGGATTCCTGGTCCAGTTCGCGCTGGCGTCCGAGAATGCGCACTTTTTGATCCAGATCCTGGATTTGCTCCGTCGCCGCGGTTGTATTGCTCTGCTGCTCCAGGTCCCGTTGCTGTTCAAGGGCCTGGACTTTTTGGCCGAGATCCTGGATGGCCTTTTTCAAGGCGTCAATTTCGGCCGCTGCCGCGGAATTGGCGGCCGGGTTGCTCACCGCAGTATAGGCAGGAATTTCGGCCGGCCCGGCGCCGGTGGTATTGGTGGCCGTTTCATCAGCGGCCAATGCCGGAAGGATAAATTGCAACCCGGCAAAGCTTGCTAGAATCAACTGATTTAGTTTCATGTTGTCTTGGTTTGTGTTGGTTGTTGGTTTCGCCTCCGGCCATCCGGTGGGCACTTATTTTTTCAGGCCCCGGCTTTCCGGTCAGCCCAAACGGTTTTGGTTTGAACGGCGGGCTTGTCCAGCCTCACCCGCTCGGTTTTCTCAATCTGCGTGACCTGTGAATCATGCACGACGATCTGCACCACGCCGTAACGCAATGAAACCACCTGCCGCCGCACAATCTCCAGCCACTCGGGACGGTCATTGGCTTGATGCCCCGGATCCGATTCTGATGCGCTCATATTATTAATCTTCCCTTCACGCTTAAATAGCGACTTGATGTATCGTTATTAACTTCAAATAAAAAGTTTTGGAGCACAACACTAATGCAACCGCTCCCTAAACGGACGGTATGTGCTGTTCAAAGTCGTTTAATAAACGACTTGTTATATCGTCATTTTGTACCAAAGGTGGGAATTGTCAACAGCTTTTTCAAAAATATTTTATGGGTTTTCCCAAGATAAAAGCTGTGAAAAGGTTAATTCCTATAATTTGGTAGCGGCGGGCATCCTGCCTGCCATAGAGCCGGGTCGTCCCGCCCGGCGGATAAAACGCCCGTTGGCAGAAACCAAGCCGGAACTTTTCAGAATCGCACGTTCCTGCCACCGTTCTTTCCGGGTGGACGGGACGCCAGCCCTCTGCGGCAGACGAGACGTCCACCGCTACGCAATGGCGCTGGAGGGTGCCAATATCAAATGAACTGCCTTATGTATGCCCGGAGAGGGGTGTTAAATCGCGTAGTCGTAATCCGCAGCTTTCTTTTTCGCCGCCTTGTCGCGGATGAACAGTTGTTTCTCCTCGTAAACCACCAGCGAATTTGCCGGCACACTCTGCATCAGAAACACGTTGGCGCCGATTGTCGAATTCGCCCCGATGATGGTTTCCCCGCCCAGAATGGTGGAATTGGGATATATCGTCACGTTGTCCTCCACGTCCGGATGGCGTTTGCCGCCTTTGACAATATGACCTGTCTCGTCTTTGACAAAGCTCCGCGCGCCCAGTGTCACCCCATGATACAGTTTCACGTTATTGCCAATGTTGCACGTTTCGCCAATCACCACACCGGTGCCGTGATCAACGAAGAAATGCGTGCCGATGCTGGCCCCCGGATGGATGTCGATGCCCGTGCGGCTGTGCGCCCACTCGGTCATCATGCGCGGCACCACCGGCGCGCCGTAGTGATACAACCGGTGCGCCAGCCGTTGAATGGTGATGGCTTCGATGAACGGATACGAAAGGATGACCTCTTCACGATGTAGCGTGGCCGGATCCCCATCGAAAGCGGCTTCAATGTCCGTGCGGAGGAGGTCGCGCACCTCGGGCAGGGCCTGGCAAAATTTCCGGATGATCGGCGGCGTGCGCCCGGTGGGTTTGTGCGGGTCGCCAATGCGGACGCTCTTGCGCACCTGATCCGTCAGACGCGTGATCACCGCGGCCAGCCGCGTCGCCGTCAATTCATCCAGCGAACCTTCATGCACCGCATCCGCATCGTGAAAACCCGGAAACAAGAGTTGCAGCAGATCCTCGCAAATCTGGCCGACGGCGCGTTTGGACGGCATGTTGTGCGCGTTGCGGTTGTTCGCCCCGCCTGCGCTCTGGTAGGAACGGAGGAGTTCCGGCACGGATTCCTCGACGAGTTCACCCATCCACACCGCATCGCGCCGCGCTTCACGAGGCGAGATCGGGATGGGTGGTTCCTTTTCAATCGGCGAGGTTTCCATAATTCAATGAGTTGTCCGTTTGTTCCATGGCATCCGGGCGAGCAACAAGCCCATGCCGCAAAAATCCGTGATGCCGGCGAAAACCAAACCCGCTCCAACGAAGGCCGACAGGCAGAAGAAGCCGCGATGCACAAACCAGCCGAGCACCACCCCGATGAACACAAGCGAACCGGCCACAATGCGCACCTGGCGTTCGAGGCTGATGACTCTGGCCTGGCCGCGCGCCACGGGCAAATTGGCTTCAATCCACGCGAGAGTTCCGCCTTCGACCACCACCGGTTGGGCGAAACCTTCCTGCGCAAATTTTTCCGCCGCTTTGCTTGCGCGTCCGCCACTGCGGCAAAGGAGATAAACCGGCTGGTCCTTCCGAAGTTGCAGCGCACCCGGCTTCAATTCGTCGAGCGGAACACTGCGCGCTTCCGGAACGTGAACCTCGGCAAACTCCACCGGTGTGCGCACATCGATGACCGGCGCAGAGGGTTGGGCGGCGAGGATTTTTTGGAGTTCGATCGGCGTGATGGTTTTCATGCTGAACAGTTTATCAGCTTCGCTTCAGCGAACGCAATGCATTGACGAGCGCATCCACTTCCTCTCGCGTGTTGTAAAATGCCAGCGAGGGACGCACGCTGCTTTCGAGTCCGAAGTGGCGGATGGCCGGCAGCGCACAATGGTGCCCGGCACGAACCGCAATGCCGTGCTTGTCCAAATGCCGCGCGACACTCTCATTCGGCACGCTGGGAATGACAAACGCCAGCACGCTGGCCTTGGTCGCCGCCGTGCCGATGGGCCGCAGACCGGGAATCGCCGCCAGCGCCTGCGTGGCATATTCCAGCAGCGCGTGTTCATACGCGGCAATCGCCGGAATGCCGACCTTGAACAAATAATCAATCGCCGCACCGAGGCCCACCACCCCGGCGATGTCCGGCGTTCCGGCCTCAAATTTTTCCGGCGCGTTTTGATAGATCGTCTTCTCAAAGCGCACGTCCTTGATCATATGCCCGCCGCCCTGCCAGGGCGGCATGGCTTCGAGCAACGGCGCCTTGCCGAACAAGGCGCCGACACCGGTGGGCGCAAAAACTTTGTGGCCGGAAAACACGTAAAAATCCGCATCGAGCGCGGTGACATTGACCGGGAGGTGCGGCGTGGATTGCGCGCCGTCCACGAGCACGGGCACGCCGCGCGCGTGCGCCAGCGCGATGATCTGTTCCACCGGATTGATCGTTCCGAGTGAATTGGAAACGTGTGCGACGGAAACAAATTTCGTCTTCGGGCCGAGCAATTTCACGAATTCATCGAGCCTCAATTCGCCGCGGTCATTGATCGGAATGACGCGGAGCGTTGCCCCGACTTGCCCGGCGAGCAACTGCCACGGGACGATGTTCGCATGATGCTCCAATTCGCTGACAATGATTTCGTTGCCGGCGCCAATATTTTTGCGGCCATAACTTTGCGCCACCAGGTTGATGGCCTCGGTCGTGCCGCGAACGAAAACAATCTCCTTCGCGTCAGCGGCGCCGAGGAATTTGCGGACCTTTTCGCGGCCGGCCTCAAACAATTCGGTTGAACGCGTGGCGAGGGTATGCGCGGCGCGGTGGATGTTGGAGTTGTCGCGGCGGTAAAATTGCGAGGTTGCATCAATCACGGCTTGCGGCTTGTGGGTCGTGGCGGCGTTGTCGAGCCAGATGAGCGGCTTGCCGTTGACCAGCTGATGCAGCGCGGGAAAATCGCGGCGCACGCCTTCAATGTCAAACTTCGGAATGGGTGCGGCGGTTTTGGGATACGACTGGCAGGACGCCGGCGACTTGCCGGAAACGGCGCTGCCGTGCAGAAAATAATATTCCGGCGTGCCCGTTGATTCGGCGTCGGAGAGACCGAGCAGCGGATTTCCATTCGCCGTTTTGGTGTCCGGCTGATTGCCTTGTGGCCGGTAGGCACCATTGCAGCGCGGTTCACCGAAGGCATAGCTGTCGCCGGAATCCGGCGCGTGGCCGCCCGATGGAGTCTTTTCGGGTTCGGACAATTTTGGTGCGGCCGGTTGTGCGTTCGGATGTACCGGCGGCACGGCGGAGCTGGCGTCCGCTGCGGAAACCGCGGGCAGATCTGAAACCGCTGGAATTTCCACCGGCACGGCGGGCGCCGCGGCCGGCCGGGCGCCGCGGCTGAATTCCGAAAACGCCTCGGCCACGAGTTTGGTGACCAGATCGCTGTGCGCCAGTTCGCCGGTCGCCGGTCCGGCGACGGCAGAAGCTGGCTCACTATTTGGCGCTGTAGTCATAGTAATTGTTCACCACGACATGATCCAAACGGGCGATGGCATCCGTGGTCAACACGCTGGCCGAGAAGTAGCGCGTGACAAGATGTGAGGCGATGGAATGTTCATTCGTGCCCATGTAGCGGACGGACAAGCCGGGTTCCACCTCGCCGGTGACCCCGGTTTTTTGGAGGCCGACCACGCCCTGCTCGGCTTCGCCCACACGCAACAACAGGACGCTGGTGGAATTATTTTTCACCTCGAGCTTGTTGGTCGGAATCAGCGGCACCCCGCGCCAGGTGATGAATGGGGTGCCAAACAGATGAACCGTCGGCGGAGGCACACCCCGACGCGTGGCTTCACGACCGAAGGCGACGATGGCCTTGGGATGCGCGAGGAAAAAAGCAGGTTTTTTCCAGACCAGCCCGAGCAGTTCGTCGAGGTCATCCGGTGTCGGAGATCCTTTGCGGGTTTTGATGGACTGCGATGCGTCCACTTCCTTGAGCAGGCCGAAGTCGGGATTGTTGATGAGTTCCCATTCCTCGCGTTCCTTCACAGCCTCGACGGTGAGCCGGATCTGTTCGCGGAGCTGGTCAATCTTGTTGCTATAAAGATCGGTCACGCGGGTGTGCGTGCGGAGCACCGTCTGGATGGTGCTGAGATGGTATTCGCGCGGATCCTGCTCATAATCCACGAACGTCGTCGGCAGCTTCGGTTCGCCACCATCCACGGTGAGCAAATCCACCTTGCCCTCGCCGAATTCATTGGCCGGCTGGCCTTTCGCCGCCTTGGCGACGCGGTTGACGCGATACACGCCACCATCCACATCCACCCAGGGCAGCAACTTGTGCAGCCAGCGCGGCGTGATCTCCGTGAATTGCGGGACGGTGACGGTGGCGGTGGCGAGGTTGCGCGCCGCGGCGGCGCTCAAGCTCAAGTGGGTTTCAATCGGTTCTTTGCTCATAATTTAATGGATTGGTTGGTGAATGGAAAATTTCAACGTGGATGGTGCGCCGGAAAAATGAAGCTGCCTCGGCGTAAAAACGCCGAAGAGAAACGCCGCTAAAACTTCCGACCAGGCCGGAGTCTGGACACAACCCGACATGAATACACTTTCAGTTTCAGGGGAGCCTCCAGTGGACCGGTCAGCACCTTGGAAATTTACACTTTGATGGTAAAAGGCGTCGACGCCTTTAATTTGCGGTATGCTAGACCCATGCTTCGCTTTGTCAATCCAGCTTTTGATTTGAAAAATTGAAAAGCGCAGGCGGCAGAGAAGATCCGCCACCCGCGCCATAACTCCTTTTAGTTTGAAATGATTCTGCAAGAGCGACGGGTGGCGGGTTGACGCCAGCCGGGATTTTGTTTCCAGACGCGGGCGACAGTTCATCGCCGTCGCCCGCGCTGGAATTTGCCTTAGCGGCGATGCGTTAACTGCTTAATGTTGATGGCTGTGATGGTCATCATCAAAAAGGTCCGACGGGTGGGGACCATGAAGCAAATCATACACGGCGACCTTCACGCCGAGACTTTGACCCTGAATGTTGTCGAACGAATAATGGATCCCGCCGTAAATCCGGCTCAGACCATTTTCGGATTCAGCCTGGCTCAGGGACTTGATCGTCCGGGATGGTTCGCCCGGGGTCGTGGTATGCAGCGTCAACGTGTTCCGATCACCGAAGAACAACTGCAACACGGTAAATCCTGCGTCCACCGTCCCGCTGTGGCCGCTGGGATAGTCAGGATGATTCGGCGTCACTATCAATGGATTCCAGGCGCTGTAATTGTTCGTGACCGTGCCATCAACACTGGCATTCAAAGCCGTGATCGGCCGCCAGAAAAGATAAGTGTATTTGGCGTCCCAAACCGCAATGCGCGCATCGGCCACGGCAATGTCGGTCCAAGCGAACAGCAGCGCATTTTCTTCGAGCGAGGTGCCATGGGTGATGGCCAGTTCGCGCGCCGCCTCATTCACAGTCAGTTCCGCGTCCTGCTTGTAGAACTGCGCGATATGCGTCTGGTCAACCGTGCGTACGTTGTTGGACAACGAACCGATGTTTTTCACCTCGGCGAGGGCCAGGTTATACTGCCAGCTGCCCAGCGCCGGCGGCGGGCCCGGACGGAAGTGGCTGCCGGAATCCAGCACAAACGGAGTGACGGTTCCCCATTGTTCATTGATGCCAGGATTAAACGTAAACGGCGGGGAGGTGACTGTAGGAATGTTCGGCGTGAGCTGGTAAACACCGGGAATAATTGTGGCCGGACCGGGATAACTCACATTCGGACTCGATCCATCGCTGGCGCGGAGGGCAATGATGTCCGCCGCGGCCGCTGCACCGACCGTCTGGCCATTGCCAATCGGGCCATCCGTTATGCTGGCGAGACTGTTGGTCAGGTCGGCATCCAGGGCTGCCTGCTGGCTGGGGAAATAATAGACCAGCACATCATGCGCCGCCTGGGCCGCCGCCGCCTGGGCGGAACCGGAACCGGGCACATAATAATGGTACGGCGTGCCGAAATGCTTGATGGAATTGACCGCATCGTATACCGCAACGGCTTCAATCGCGTCGATGCGTGAACCCAGATTGCTGTTCAACGCCGGAGTGACTTTGGTGGCATTGAGCGTAATCAGGTTCCAGTCGGTGATGACATCTGCCGACGCCTGAGGCGCCAGTGAGGATAACCCGGCCACGGCAATGGCGGCCAACAGGTGGTGTTTGCTATTGAGTTTCATTTTTCTCCTTTTTGTTTTTTGGTTTTCCCGAGAGCTGCCGCGATTGGATTCCAATCTGTCGAGACAGCGGTCTTCGGGGTGGTTCACCTCCCCTGGCAGGGTCGGAAAAATCAGAAATGACGGCGGAAAGCAGGGGTAAAAGCGCTTCGCGATCGGGTGTGGACCTTGATCCGTTGTCCGGGCGGGATTCGAATTTTGGCGTGCTCCAAACCTTGTGTTGGAAATCAAACCGGCACTGCAGCAACAAGCGGATCAAACCCGCCTGGGTCGTGAGCGCCAGACCTTGAACTGGATTCCGTAAAGCAGACATATAAAAGTTTGGTTTTCATTGGAACTTCCAGTTGTCCGGTCAGTCAATTTATAATAACGATTAACTGAGTCGTTAATATATGCATATTTTTGATCCCGTCAAGTGTTTTTAGAAATAAACTATTACGAAAGCATTTTGCAATTAATTCGCACCTAATTCCTTATTTTTGCGGCATTATTGTCAACAATCCAAGCAAACATTTTGCCAAAATACGGGGAGTAACTTCCGGTGTATCCAGTAAATATACTACTATATTTATCGTCTTTAAATAACAAAAATGGCAACTGATTCACAAATTCATGACGTGAGTGTGCATGGCGGTGAATGCGCGGCCCGAAGCGGAATGAAATGACACAAATTTAACACCCACCAGAAAACTGGAGGCGGAATGAAACACAAAAACCCGCACCAAACTGATCGGACGACCGGAGGTTTGCTGGCGAAAGAATTATAAAGCAACATGAAAACCGGCCAATACGTCCGAAAAAAACGCAATCATCGTAACCGAAACCGTTCCCTCGTCTGGCTCGCCGCATTTTTGGTGGCCGCGGGCTGGAATGTGAACGCGGATCAAACTCAAACCAACACGCCGCCCGCGCAACCGGCTGCCACCAAGCCTGACAAAAAGGGTCCGCCCCTCCCACTGCATCAGATTGAAGGCAACGGCGGTATTTTCTCCACGCTCTCGGCCTACATTGTCAATC
>Ga0265338_10001690_pt1 | contig 35058 bp, 24 predicted proteins | sample 42126metaG_FD_193579 | JGI IMG/M metagenome (GOLD analysis project Ga0265338, IMG submission 193579) | Rhizosphere microbial communities from Carex aquatilis grown in University of Washington, Seatle, WA, United States - 4-21-26 metaG | ecosystem: Host-associated > Plants > Roots > Rhizosphere...
GCCCCGCCCACCCGGCCGGGCCAGCGCGGCCAGGGCGCCCGCCCGCATCCCGTGGGCGTGCACGACGAGGCCCGCGCCGCCGCCAAGCAGCCGGCGCAGCGCCGCCGCCGCCGCGAGGTCGCCGGGTCGGGGCCGGTCTCCGATCTCCACCGGGACGAACGACACCCCGCCCACGGCGGGGAAGGCGAACCGCTCCCCGGCCGCGGCGGGCCCGGCCACCGTCACCGTGATCCCCCGGTCGGCCAGCCCGGCCGCCAGCATCCGGACGTGCGCCCCGGTCCCCCCCGCGCTGCTGCCAAGCACCAGCGTCACCCGCCCCGGGGGGCGCGGCCGGGCGGCAGCCGGACTGGTCACGGCTCAGGCCGACGGCCGGGCGCGGAGCCGGGACAGCGCGGCCCGGAGGTCGCCGCCGTCCAGGCTGAGCACCACCGCCGCGAACACGCCGGTGACCACCAGCGCCACCAGCACCGACAGCCCCACGTTGAGCAGGAACGCGCCAGCCGGAAGGGCGGGCACCGACGCGGAGATGACGGCCGCCACCGCCCAGCCGGCCGCCGCCCCGGTCACGCACCCGGCCAGCCCGGCCAGCAGCGCCCGGGGCAGGCCGCGGACCACGGCCGGCCCCCGTTCGCGGTGCACCAGGATCAGCAGCGCGATCCCGGACACGGTCAGCCCGAAGGTAGCGCCGAGCCCGAGCGCCGGCACCACCCGGGCCGGCCGGACGAACGGCACGATCGCCGCGTCGGCCGCGATCACCAGCAGCCAGCCGCCCGCCACGGCCAGGGCTGGGGCACGGTTGCGGTGCAGCGCGTACAGCACCCGGGACAGGTTGGCCGACAGCCCGTAGCCGACGAGCCCGGGCGCGAAGGCGGCCAGGGCCGCCGTGAGCACCGCCGCCGCGTCCGGGGACTGGGACTCGAAGACGCGGGCAATCGGCTCGCGCGCGCCGATCAGCACCGCCGTGCCGAGGAAGGAGGCGACCATGACCGCCCGGGTGGAGGCGGCCGCGGTCAGGTCGAACCCGCGCGGCACGTACCCCGCGGTGGTGTCGTGGGCCGACAGCGCGGGGAAGGCGCTGGTCGCGATCGGTATCGCCAGCACCGCGTACGGCATCACGAACACCGCCCAGGCGAACCCGTAGATGACCAGTGAGCCGCGGATGCCGTAGCGGTTGGCGAGCACGATGACGACGGCGACCGAGGCGTCCTGGGCGACCAGCGCGGCCACCCCGGCCAGCGCCAGCCGCCGCACCCGGGCGCCCACCCCGGGCGGGAAGCGGAGCGTGGGCCGCGCGGCGAGCCCGAGGCGCCAGGCCGGGATAACGGCGGTTGCCGCCAGCGCGAGCACCCCGAGCGTGGTCCCGCCGGACAGCAGGTACTCGGCCAGCGGCGGCAGCTCCGCCAGCCGGTTCACGTACTGGCCGCCGACCGCCCCGAACGCGGCGTACGCGCCGATCACCACCAGCGACGACAGCAGCGGGGCAAAGGCGGGCGGCCCGAACCGGCGGTGTGACTGCAAGATCCCGTACAGCACCGCCGCCAGCCCGTACAGCAGCACCTGCGGCGCGAACACGATCAGCATCCGGGCGCCGACCCCGGCCAGCGGCCCGTGCGGGCAGCCGGTCGCGTCGGACAGCAGCGCGGTCACGATCGGGTGCGCGGCCAGCGCGAGTGCCGCGCTGACCGGGACGAGCAGCAGCACCGTCCAGGTCAGCAGCGCGGATGCGATCTGCTGGGCGGGCGCGATCGGCCGGGCGGGCGCGCCGGTTCCGCTGCCTGGCTCGGTGTCCGCCAGGGCGATTCCGGCTGGGCGGGCGAGCACCGGGATGACGACCGACGACAGCGCGCCGCCGAGCACGATGTCGTAGATGATGTTGGGCACCATGTTGGCGGTGGTGTAGGCGGTGCCGAGGCACGTGGTGCCCACGGTGTGCGCGAACACCACTTGCCGGCCGAACCCGACGAGGCGCGCGAGCACGGTGATGACACCGATCATCACCGCCGCCCGTCCGATGCCCTGCCCTCGCCGCCGCGCCGCGCCGCGCTCGGCCAAGTCCCGGATCACGGCTCCCGGCGGGGGCGAGTCTTCAGCAAGGCGAAACCCCAGGACCCGGAACGGGTGCGGCTGTCCGTGGCCGCGGCCCGCCGGTGCCTTCCCGGCCGACGGCGCCGGTCGGCGGGCGTCTCTTCCGCCGCCCCGGCCGCGGCCGTGGCGCCAACCTCGGCCGGACCGGCCTCGGCCAGGCCGGCCGCGGCGCTTTCCGGGCCGGAGCCGGCCTCCTGGCCGGGCGCGGCCGGGCCGACTCCGCCAGCGGCGGGGGCCGGCGGCCGGCGGCCGAGCCGGTCGAGCCAGTGCAACGGCGGCGTGGCCGCGATGACCTTGGTAAAGCTGACCTTCTCGCTGGCCACGGTGAGCGCGGCGATCCCGGCCAGCAGCCAGATCCGGCCGCGCCGCGGCAGCGACCGGGCGGCCGCCGCGCCGAGCAGCGCGCCGAGCGCGTTGGCGCCCGCGTCACCGAGCATGGCCCGCTCGCCGAGGTCCTCGGGCAGCAGCGCCAGCGCCGCTCCGGTCGGCGCGGCGACGGCGGCCAGGGTCAGCCGCACCCGTTCCGGATCCTGGGTGTTGGCTTTCCCCGCGCCCGTGGCGGAGTCGCCGGTCAGCGCGCCGCCGGCCGCGATAAGGACGGCCGACAGCGCGGCGACCTTGATCGCCCGGCCCGGCCGCAGGTCAAAGAGGTTCAGCAGGTTGGCGCCGCCAGCGATAAGGCCGGCGTTGACCGCCACGTCGGCTAGGCCCGGCCGCCCGGGTGCGGCCCCGTCGAGCTGTCCACCGTCAAGCAGTCCACCGTCAAGCAGGGCGGCCGCGGCGAGGCCGGTGGCGGCAAGCCCGGCCAGCTTCACGGTGCCGGTGGTCACCTCGCCGTGGGCGAGCGCGCCGAGGTGGCCCCGCAGGCCGCGCCGTTTCCCGGAGCCGCGCAGGTCGTCGAGTACGCCGAAGCCGAGCGCGCCGAGGCCGGCCACCACGGATGCCAGCTCCCCCGGCTGGCGGTTGACGGCTCGGCCGGCCACCGCCCCGGCCACCGCGCCGAGCGGCAGGGCGGGCCCTTCGAGCAGGGTGACCAGCTCACCCCGGTGATTGGTCCTGGCCCAGGTCTTCTCACCGGCCGGCGGGTACCGCCGGAGCAGGGCGTAGGCGCACCGGGCGGCGCAGGCGCCGGCTAGCGCGCCGGTGAGCGGGCCGGCCAGCGCCCGCACCGGGCGGCTGCCCATTACTTGTTACCCACGGTCTTCTTGGCCTTTCCCGTCGCCTTCGTGCTTGGCGTGACGGACGGGGAAGCCGTCACGCTCGGCACAGGCAACGGTACCGGGCTGACCGCGGATGCGCCCGAAATACCATAGCTATTCGGCTTGTGGCCGGCTGCCTGGCTGGCCAGGGCCCAGACCGTGGAAATCTGCCCGAGCGTGGTGTCCGCGTTGTCGACGCTCGACACCTGACTGGACACGCTGCTGCTGCGCAGCACCGAGATGGCGCTGCCCGATACGGCCGGGCCGGCGACCAGGGTGGCCGTGCTCGCGCTGGCGAACTGCTCCGCGACCGCGAGTAGCACCTGGTTGACCGGGTCGGACGAGCCGTCGGCGGGCGCCGTCGGCGGGGCGACCAGCACCGCCAGGGTGGCCCGGTCGGTGACCGCTCCGCTCACCGTCAGGTAGCCGGCCTGCGCGTAGGCCTGCAGCAGGAGCTGTGCCTGGGCGGAGGTCAGGCCGGCCGCGCCCGCGGTCTTGTCCAGGATCGCGGTGGCGATCAGCTGCGCCGCCTGCTGCTGGTCGACGGTCTTGGCGGCGGCGGCCGGGGCCAGGGTGGTGCCGTCGGCCGCCGCCAGCTGCCCGTTGACGCTGTTCAGGTTGGCCAGGGTGGTGCCGGTCAGGTCGTTGAACTTCGGCTGCAGCGCGACCGTCCCGGTGACGGTGGCCCCGGCCAGCGCGGCCGCCTGCTTGATGCCGCTGACGATCCCGGATGACGCGCCCGGCTCGGTCACCAGGACGAGCCGGTCGCCCGGCAGCATCCCGGTGACCAGCTTCGGCTCGGCCGCGGCGAGGAACGTGTCGCTAGCGCTGGACAGCGCCGCGTAGTTGTCACGCTGCGCTCCTGCCGCCGACAGCTGGTTCTTCAGCGAGTTGGATGACGACTGCAACGCGTCGATCGTGGTGCCCTGCAGCTCGGTCGAGCCGAGCACGATGCCGATGGCAAGCGCCAGGAACACGGCGACGATGGAGACGAGGTGGTAGCGGAAGTCGATCACTTGAACAGCCCCGTGAACCAGTAGGCGAAGGTGTGCCAGGTTGCGGTCAGGTAGTTGCCGAGAATCGGCCCGGCGGGCGAGTACGCGATCGCCACCACGATGGTGACCGCCGCGGCGATCACCAGTGCCGCCAGCGCCCAGCCGGATATCCGGCTCTGGTAGAGCTGGTGCACGCCCCGGGCGTTGACGAGCTTACTGCCGACCCGCAGGTGGGTGAGGAACGTGGAAGCCATGCCGGGGCGGCCCTTGTCGAGGAACTCCTCCAGGGTCCAGTGCGTGCCCACCACCGCGATCAGGCTGGCACCGCAGGCGTCGGCGACCAGCAGCGCCACGTCCTCGCTGGTGCCCGGCGCGGGCAGCGACACGCTGTCGAGGCCGAGCCCGTTGAGCCGGCTCATGCCCGGCGCGCGGCCGTCCGGGTAGGCGTGCACCACCAGCTCAGCCCCGCTGGCCAGGGCCTCGTCGGATACCGAGTCCATGTCGCCGATGATCATCTGCGGCCGGTAGCCCGCCTCGATCAGCGCGTCGGCGCCGCCGTCCACCGCCAGCAGCACCGGGCGGTACTCCCGGATATAGGGCCGCAGCGCCCGCAGGTCCTCCCGGTAGCGGTAGCCGCGGACCACCACCAGCACGTGCCGGTCCCGCATGGCGGTGGCGAGCTCGGGCAGGTCGATGCCGTTGGTCAGCATGTCCCGCTCGCGGCGCAGGAACTCCAGCGTGTTGGCCGCGAACGCGTCGATCTGGGTGGTCACCCCGGCCGTCGCGTCGCCCATCGCCTCGTCCAGGCCCGCCTCGGTCAGCAGCACGCCCTTGGCGATGACCTGGTCGGCGCCGTTGTAGAGGATGCCGGAGTCGAGCCGGACGACGCTGCCCTCAGCTACCCGCGCGAGCACTTCACTGCCCACGTCGTCGACCAGCGGGATGCCCGCGTCGAGCAGCAGCTGCGGCCCCAGGTTAGGGTACCGGCCGGTGACCGACTTGGCCGCGTTGACGACGGCCGCGACCCGGCAGGCGATCAGCTCGTCGGCGGAGACCCGGTCCAGGTCCGGGTGGTCGATGATCGCGATGTCGCCGGGCTCGAGGCGGCGCACCAGCACCTTGGTCTTATAGTCGACCCGGGCCACGCCGACGAGGCCTGGCGAGTCCACCGCCTTACCCCGCCTGACATGCGCAAACCTGATGACCGGTAGTCTCATTGTCCTTCATCCTGGCATACCGCCGCGACTGCGCACCGTCATCTTCGGCTGCCACGGCGTGTTATTCGCGTTACGGCGCCCCCGGTTCCGCACCCGGCTCTCGCGTCCGGCTCTCGCGTCCGGCGGCCGGCGCGGGCATACGGTGGACTGGTGACTGCGCAGCCTGACACCACGCCGATCCGTCTCACTTCCCTGTCGCACGGCGCCGGCTGTGCGTGCAAGCTACCACTGTCAGCTCTCGGCGAGCTGATGCTTTCCCTCGGGCCGGGCGTGCTCGGCGGGGCGGCGGGCGACCTGCTGGTGGTTGGCCAGGTGGTGCGGGGCGATCCCGGCCACCTCGAGGTGCGTCCCTGACCGCGGGATTCACCAAGCCGACTGTCCCCGGCCGGCCGAATGTCAGACCCGGGAGATACGGTGGCTTTATGACGGTCATCGATACTGACCCTCGCGGCGGGGGTGATCTCGATGAGAGCGCCGCGGCAGAGCACATTCACGGGATCTGCCTGAAGACGGGTCCGCCGCGGCGGGTCGGCGTCGAACTCGAGTGGCTGGTACGCGACGCGCGCGACCCGGCCCGGCCGGTGCCGGCCGGCCGGACCGCGGCCGCCGTCTCGGCTTTCGGCGCCGGCCCGGCTCTCAGCGTTAGCACGACTCTCAGCGTTAGCACAGTTTTCAGCGCTGGCACGCGCTCCGGTGCCAGTGACGGCCCGGGGACCAGTGACGGCCCGGGGACCAGTAACGGCCCGGGGAACGGCGCGCACAGCGGCCGGCGGCACGGCGCGCACAGCGGCCATCCGGGCCAGCACGGCCGGCCGAACGGGGCGGAGCTGCCCAGCAGCTCGCACCCGGGCCGGATGCCGTCAGGGGCACTGCTGACGGCCGAGCCAGGCGGGCAGCTCGAGATCAGCTCACAGCCCGCCGATTCCCTCGCTGACCTGGTTCAGGCGACCTGCGCGGACCTGGCGGCGCTGCGGGCGGCGCTCGCCGCCGACGGGCTGGAGCTGGCCGGGATCGGGCTTGACCCGCTGCGGCCACCGCGCCGCGTACTCGACCTGCCCCGCTACGCGGCGATGGAGGCCTACTTCGACTCCGGTGGCCCGTGGGGCCGCCGGATGATGGGCGGCACCGCGTCGGTCCAGGTCTGCCTGGACGCGGGGGATGACTCCGACGGGCCTGGCGGCTACCCCTGGCGCTGGCGGCTGCTGCACGCGATCGGGCCAGTGCTGGTGGCCGCGTTCGCGAACTCGCCGCTGCGCGAGGGGAAGCTGACCGGCTGGGCCTCATCGCGGCAGCAGGTGTGGTCGCACATGGACCCGGGCCGTACCCGGCCGCCGCGGCTTGACGTAGAACCGCGGGCCGCGTGGGCCGCCTACGCGCTCGACGCGCGGCTGATGTGCCTGCGCAGCCCGGACGGGGCCGACTGGTCGGCGCCGGCCGGGATGACGCTGCGCGACTGGCTGCGCGGCGGCGGGCTCCGTCGGCCAACCGCTGACGACCTCGACTACCACCTGTCGACCCTGTTCCCGCCGGTACGGCCACGCGGGCACTTCGAGCTGCGGATGATCGACGCGCAGCCGGGCGACGACGGCTGGGTAGTGCCGCTCGCCGTGTGCTGGGCGCTGCTGGCCGACGAACGGGCGGGCGACGCCGCGCTCGCCGCCGTCACGCCGCTCTGGGATGGCCGCCCCGGCACGGGGTTCGGCGGCACTGGGTTCGGCGGCACTGGGTTGGATGGCACTGGGTTGGATGGCACTGGGCCGTGGCTGCGGGCCGCCCGGCTCGGCCCGGCCGACCCGGCGACCAGCCGGGCGAGCCGCGGGTGCTTCGCGGCCGCCCGGGAAGCCCTGGACCGGGCGGCGGTACCCGCCAGCATCACCGCCGCCGTCGACGCGTTCATTGACCACTACGTCAGCCAGGACCGTTGTCCGGCCGACGACCTGCTGGAGGAGACGCAATGAGGCAGCACCGCACAGCGCCGGGCGAGACCGCCGGGTCACCGGGTCTCTCCGAGGCACTGCGCGCCCGGGCCGTCGCCGAGCTGCTGGCGGCGCGGGACCGCACTACCGCCCTCACCGCCACTCTGGACGACGCCGACCTGGTGAAGCAGCACTCGCCGCTGATGTCACCGCTGGTGTGGGACCTGGCGCACATCGCCAACCAGGAGGAGCTGTGGCTGCTGCGCCGGGTCGGCGGCCGGGAGGCGATGCACCCGCGGATCGACCCGCTGTACGACGCGTTCGAGCACCCGCGGGCCAAGCGGCCGACCCTGCCACTGCTGGCGCCGTCGGAGGCACGCGCCTACGGTCACGAGGTCCGCGGGCGGGTGCTCGACCTGATCGGCCGGCTCGGCTCGAGCGGGGCGGTGACCGGGTTCGGCGCCGACCTCACCGGGCCCGGGGCCGAGTTCGCGCTCGGCATGGTGGCGCAGCACGAGGCGCAGCACGATGAGACCATGCTCGCCACCCACCAGCTGCGGTCAGGCCCGGCGGTGCTGGCCGCACCGCCACCGCCCGGGCCGGCCGACGCGGCCGCGCTGCCCGCCGAGGTGTACGTGCCGGGCGGCCCGTTCACCATGGGAACCTCGGCCGAGCCGTGGGCGCTCGACAACGAGCGGCCAGCCCACCAGGTCGACGTGCCCGGCTTCTGGCTGGACACCGTCCCGGTCACCAACGCGGCCTATGCGCGGTTCATCGCGGACGGCGGCTACGACGACCGGCGGCTGTGGACGGCCGACGGCTGGGCGCACCGGCAGCAGGCCGGGCTGACCGCACCACTGTTCTGGGAATGGGACGGCGGCTGGGTGCGGTCCGCCCTCGGGGTCAAGGAGCCGGTCGTCCCGGACGAGCCGGTGGTGCACGTGTGCTGGTACGAGGCGGACGCCTACGCCCGGTGGGCCGGGCGGCGGCTGCCCGCCGAGGCCGAGTGGGAGAAGGCGGCCCGCTGGGACCCGGCGACCGGCCGGTCCCGCCGGTACCCGTGGGGCGACGAGGAGTGGACCCCCGCCCGCGCCAACCTCGGCCAGCGGCACCTGCGGCCCGCCCGGGCAGGCGCTTACCCCGGCGGCGCCGCCCCCTGCGGCGCCCGGCAGCTGCTGGGGGACGTGTGGGAGTGGACAAGCTCTGACTTCCTGCCCTACCCCGGGTTCACCGCCTGGCCGTATAAGGAGTACTCAGAGGTGTTCTTCGGACCCGAGTACAAGGTGCTGCGCGGCGGCGCGTTCGGCGTGTCCCCGGTGGCCTGCCGGGGCACCTTCAGGAACTGGGACTATCCCATCCGGCGGCAGATCTTCGCCGGGTTCCGCACCGCCCGGACGGCGGCCGAGCCCGCCCCGGAGCGGGCCTGATGTGCCGGCACGTCGCCTACCTGGGCCCGCCCGCCACGCTGGCGTCACTGCTGATCGACCCGCCGCACTCGCTGTACCGGCAGGCCTGGGCGCCGCGGCGGCAGCGGTACGGCACGGTGAACGCCGACGGATTCGGCATCGGCTGGTATGCCGCGGGCGACCCGGTGCCCGCCCGCTACCGGCGGGACGTGCCCATCTGGGGGGACGAGTCGCTGGCCGACCTGGCCCGGGTCACCCGTTCCGGCGCGGTCCTCGCCGCCGTCCGCTCGGCCACCGCCGGCACCGCCCACGGCGCGGAGGCGGCGGCCCCGTTCGGCCACGGCCGCTGGCTCTTCAGCCACAACGGGGCGGCCAGCGGCTGGCGGGACTGGGCGGAGCAGGCACTCGTTCGGCTCAGGCAGGCGAGAGGCGGCGACGACCGGCGGCCCGGCGCACCGGGCACCACCGCCAACGCTAACGGCGGCATCGGTCCCAGCGTGCTGTCCGCGGTTGAGTCGCTGGTGGACTCGGCCGTGCTGTGGGCGCTGGTCCTCGACGGGCTGCGGGCAGGGCGCGACCTGGGCGGCGCGCTCGCGGCGACGACCGAGGCGGTCGCGGCGGCCGGCGGGACGGGCCGGTTCAACTTCCTGCTGACCGACGGGCGGTCGGTCGCCGCTACCGCCTGTGGGGACACACTCTGCTACCGGCAGGCGGGCGGCGCGCTGACGGTGGCGTCCGAGCCGGACGACGACCAGCCCGGGTGGACCGAGGTGCCCGACCGGCACCTGCTGACCGCCACCGCGGGCGCGGTGCGCGTCCGGCCGCTGGCGCAGGCCGCGGTAGCGCCGCTCACCCCGCTCACCACGTGCACCGACAGTACCGACAGCGACGTCAGGACCGAAGGGATCGTGATCGCATGACCACCATCGAGCACCGGCTGCCTCCCGACTACCGCACCGCCTCGCTGCGGGCCGACGCCCGCGCTGGCCTCACCGCCACCCCCAAGTCGCTCCCGCCCAAATGGTTTTACGACACGCAGGGCAGTGCCCTGTTCGAGAAGATCACCGAGCTGCCCGAGTACTACCCGACCCGGGCCGAGCGGGCCATCCTGCGTTCCGCGGCGGCACCGATCGCCGCCCTCACCCGGGCGTCCAGCCTGGTCGAACTGGGCTCGGGCTCGTCCGACAAGACGCGGCTGCTGCTGTCCGCGCTGCGCGACGCGGGCACGCTGCGTGAGTACGTCCCGGTCGACGTGAGCGAGTCGGCGCTCACCCTGGCGGGCGACGCGCTGGCGGCCGAGTACCCCGGGCTCGCGGTGCACGCGGTGGTGGCCGACTTCGAGCAGTACCTGGGGGGCGCCTCAGCGGGGGGCGGGGACGGGGACGGGCCGCGGCTGCTGGCGTTCCTCGGGTCGACGATCGGGAACATGGTCCCGGCCGAGCGCGCCCAGTTCCTGCGCCAGGTCCGGGCGCGGCTGCGGCCAGGCGACGCCTTCCTGCTCGGCACCGACCTCGTCAAGGACCCGGCCGTGCTGGTCGCCGCGTACGACGACGACGCCGGGGTGACGGCCGCGTTCAACAAGAACGTCCTCGCCGTGCTCAACGCCGAGCTGGGGGCCGACTTCGAGCTGGACGCGTTCGAGCACGTGGCGGCGTGGGACCCCAGCCACGAGTGGATCGAGATGCGGCTGCGCACGGCCGAGCCGCAGCTCGTCAGCGTCCGCGACCTCGGCCTCACCGTGCGGTTCGCGGCCGGGGAAGAGATGCGCACCGAGGTGTCCGCCAAGTTCCGCCAGGACGGCGTCCGCCGCGAGCTGGCCGCCGCCGGGCTGGCGCTGCGCTGCTGGTGGACCGACCCGGCCGGACAGTTCGGCCTGTCACTCAGCGACCCGGCGGCCGTGCAGGCGTAGGCCCCGGCGGAGCGCACGTCACCGCCGAACACGGCCCGCAACGGCCGCCACACACAGCCCGTCGCGGCTCCCCGGCGACATCGGTCGCCCCTGAACCCGGCCGCGACCGCGGGTCCGGCCGGCGGACCTGCGGCGGCCGGGGGACCTGCGGCGGTCGGCCGACCTGCGGCGATTATCCGCATGTGACCCATATAACCCGCGATGCCCCGGTGCCGACCAGGCCGGGCGTTGACTTCCGCACCGAGAATGACAAGATCGAGGTTCTTAACCAGAACCGGGCGCGGGTGATCCCCGGGCGCGGGTGATCCCCGGGCCCGCGCGACCCGATGACCGCAGATGCCGGAGGACCAGGTGACCGCAGAGGAAGCCGCGACGCGCGAGGCGGCCCGGCCGGGGGCTGCGTCGGCCACCTTCAGCAACTCGTTCCCCCGGGCCGAGACCGTGGGCAGCCTGCTGCGGGACGACGCCGTGGTCCGCGCCGCCCGCCGCTCCTCCCCGGCCGACAACGCCCTGCTCGGCGACGCGGTACGGGACGCCATCAGGTTGCAGGAGGAACTGGGCCTCGACGTTATCAGCGACGGTGAGGTGCGCCGGGTCTCGTGGGCGCAGACCCCCCGCTTCGTCGACGCGTTCTCCGCGACCGCCAGCCAGCCGGCCCTCGACTGGCGCGGCGCGACCGAGGGCCGCTGGGGTGCACCCCCCACCGGGGCCGAGGGCCGCGGCGGCAACCCGGCGGTCAACCGGCGGGTAGCCGCCGCGCGCCGCCTCGGCGACATGGCGGCCGAGTATGCCTTCCTCGCCCGCTACGCCACCACCAGGACCAAGTTCACCATGCCCGCGCCGAGCTACCACCGGCGCTACTGGTCGCCGCGGGCCTCGGCCGCGGCCGGGTACAGCTCGCCCGAGGAGTTCCTCAGCGAGGTCCGCGACTACCTCCGCTCGGTCGCGCACCACCTCATCGACCTCGGTTGCGACTACATCCAGCTCGACGCGCCCAACTACGGCTCGCTGTGCGATCCCGACACGCTGGCCGCGATGCGGGCCGCCGGGCGCGACCCGGAGGCGGAGCTGGCGTTCGACGCCGCCCTCGACAGCTCGCTGTTCGACGGGCTGACCGGGGTCACCTCGGCCCTGCACGTCTGCCGCGGCAACGGCCCGGCGGGCGCGTGGCACTCGGCGGGCGGGTACGGCGCGATCTCCCCTATCTTGTTCCCGCGGCTGACCGTGGACCGGCTGCTGCTTGAGTACGACTCGGACCGGGCGGGCGGCTTCGAACCGCTGGCGGACGTCAGGGACGGCACCGTCGTCGTGCTCGGGCTGCTCACCACCAAGTCGCCCCGGCTGGAGGACGACGGCGACCTGCTCGCCCGGATCATGGAGGCCGCCCGCGTCAAGCCGCTGGCTGAGCTCGCCCTGTCCACCCAGTGCGGGTTCGCGTCGGTCCCGGTCGCCAACCCGGTCACTCCCGACGCCCAGCGGGCCAAGCTGGAACTCGTGGTCCGGCTAGCCCGCCAGGTTTGGCCGGGCTGACCCGGGCGCGCGGCCTCCCGGCCCGCGCAGCGTTTCCCGGCCCGCGCGGCGTTTCCCGGCCCGCGCGGCGTTTCCCGGCCCGCGCGGCGTTTCCCGGCCCGCGCGGCGTTTCCCGGCCCGCGCGGCCGCCGGGATCGCACGGCCGCGCCGCTTCTTGCTGTTATCAACGATAGCCGCGCCACTTCCCATCAGTTTGGACGTGCCGGAACCACTTCCCATCAGTTTGACACTGACAAATCGCCTCATTTCGGACGGAAAAGGAGGCCGAACTGATGGGAAGTGCGAGAGCCGAGCCGAACTGATGGGAAGTGCGAGAGCTGAGCCGAACTGATGGGAAGTCGCGGGGCACGGCGGCGGCGGAGCCGGCGGCGGCTGGCCAGGCGGAGGCGGCCGGCGACGGTGGCGGTAGGGCGACGGCGACGGTGGCGGTGGCGGTGGCGGTGTCAGGCAGAAGTTACGGCTGAGCGAGTTCAGCGGACCAACGGAAGGGTTTCCGCCAAAAAAGAACCGAATCCGTCATGACCACACAGACTGGTGGAACGCCCAGGCGTCCGCGATGATGTCGTGCAGCGCGGGCCTGTCCTGCTGCCAGCCCAGCTCGCGGCGGGCCTTGTCGCTGGCGGCGACGGTGGCGGCCGGGTCGCCCGGGCGGCGGGGGGCCAGCTTGACCGGGATCGGGTGCCCGGTGATCTCCCGGGCAGCGTCGATGACCTGCTTGACGCTGTAGCCGTCGCCGTTGCCGAGGTTGTAGACCTCGTGCCGGCCGGGGGTGAGCGAACCCAGCGCGAGCAGGTGCGCGGTGGCCAGGTCGGTGACGTGGATGTAGTCGCGGACGCAGGTGCCGTCCGGTGTCGGGTAGTCGTCGCCGTACATCATCAGCTGATCGCGCTTGCCCCCGGCCACCTGGAGCACGATCGGGATCAGGTGCGACTCAGGGGTGTGCCGCTCGCCGAGCGCACCGACCGCGCCGGATGCGTTGAAGTAGCGCAGCAACGCCGCGCCGAGGCCGAACGCCTCGCACTCCCCCGCCAGCATCAGGTCGACCGCGAGCTTGGTCGCGGCGTAGGGGTTCTTGGGCCGGATCACGGCGTCCTCGCCCAGCTTGCTGAACCCGCCCCCGGGCAGCGGGACGACGCTGGTGGGGTCGTACATGGAGCCGGTCGAGGAGAAGATCAGCCGGGGCACGCCGGCCGCGCGCATGGCGCTGAGCAGTGCCATCGTGCCGCCCACGTTGACGTCCCAGTACAGGTCGGGCCGGGCGACCGATTCGGCGACCTCGATCTTGGCGGCGAAGTGCAGCACTCCGTCGAACCGCGCCTGCGAGGTGAGCACCTGGCCGACCTGGTGCACTGGCAGCTGGTGGAACTCAGCGCCGTCCGGGACCGTCTCGGCGAAGCCGGTCGACAGGTCGTCGATCACCGTCACCTGGTGCCCCGCCTCGACGAGCGCGTGCGTGACCACACCGCCGATGTACCCTGCCCCGCCCGTCACCAGTAGCTTCACGCGCGCTCCTTATCTCCGTACTGTCCCGCGTCGTCCCCGACCCTACCGAAAGGAACTGGCCGAACACTCCGAAATTCACGACGACCGACGGGAGGCCAGCTGGGCCGCGCGGCTGGCCCCGGCCTGCGCCAACGGTCCGGCCGCGGCCGCGGCGCCAGCCGCGCGCGGAAAACGGGACTAAAGCGTTGTTCTTGGGGTACTGCCGATCTGTGCCGCCGAAGCGTACGCGACCTCCTCAGGAAGAGGGCAGCCCATGAGCGACGAAGGGGCGCCGGCGGAGCCGGGCGTGGCCGGGCCGGGCGACGAGGGGATCGCGGCGCCGTACCGGCCGCGCGGCCGGTACACCGGGTACAAGGCCTTCGGCAGCGGTGAGGGCGCTGTGCTGGTGGAGCCGGGCGTGGCGCACGAGTTGCGGACCGCGGCCGAGTTCGCGACCCAGGAGCGGCGGGTTACCGGCGGGCTGCTGTTCGGCCGCGGCTGGTCCGACGAGCAGGGCGCCTACCTGTTGATCACCGGGTTCCTCGAGGCCGGGCCGGGCGAGAACCCGGGCGACCGCATTTCGGCCGACGGCGTCGACGAGTTCACCCTGTCCCCGCCCGACCTGCGGCTGCTTCGGGAGGACGCCGCCCGGATGTACTCCGCCAGCTACGAGCTTGGCTGGTGGCGCACGCTGCCGGCCCTCGGCGAATTCGGCCCGGACGACTTCGATACGCAGGCCGAGCTGGTCGGGCCGGACGGCATCGGGCTGCTCGTGTACGGTTCCGGCGTTCACTGGGGAACCGCCTACCTGGGACCGGACGGGCACGCACCGGACTCGGCGGGCACGCTGGTAGCGGCGCCGCCGCCGGCCTACGCGGAGCCGGCCCGGCCCGGCCCGGCGGCCGGGCCGCTGCTCGACGTGGCCGAGATCCCCGACCCGGGGCCGGAAGTGATCGACCTCGCCGCGGGCGAGAGCCTGCTCGACGAGCCGCCAGCCGCGGATCCGGTGCTGGCCGACCCGGTGCTGGCCGACCCGGTGCCGGCCGGCACCGGGGTCTACGCGGGACCGGCGGCAGGCGCGGGCGGTGCTCCGGCGGCGGCTGGAACGCCCGGGCCAGATCAGGCCGTGCCCGGCCGGGCACGGCGGCCCGCGGCGGGGCCTGGCCGGCAACGGGTGAGCGCCGCCGCCGGGCGGGTGACCTCGCGGGTCCGGGTGACCTCGCGGGCCCGGGGCCGGATGCGCCCAGGCTCGGCCGAGACCGGCTACCCGGGGCCCGAGCTGCCGGCCGATGTCCAGCTGGTGGTGATCGCGCTGGCCATCGTGACCGTCGCGGCGGCGATCATCATCGGGGTACTGGTGCACAGCGTGATCGTGGCGGTGGTGATCGCGGTGATCGGACTGCTGGTGGTCGCCTCGACCGTCTGGATGACCCGCCGGTAACACGCAGGCAGCCGCGTTATTGCGTAAGTTCTGGTGCGTTCTCGCGCACTAGATCCTAGGTAATGCCCACTGTTTTCGCATTGATGAGCTGGCCATTGAGCGGTCAATTTCACCGGCGGCACACCCATCTCGGCTGATACCGGATTTTCACTCCGTGGGAAAAGCGGGGCTAAACAGCGAAGCCGTCAGCCGGTAATCTCTGGGGAAAGTCGCGGCGCGCCGGAACGGCGTGCGCGGCCGCCCCGGGAGAGGGTGCCTCAGGGAGAGGGGTTGCTGATGACCGACGAAGGCGCTGCGGTGCTGCCAGGACCGGAAGGCGCGTCGGTCCCGCTCCGGCCGCGCGGCGTGTACGTCGGATTCCGGGCATTCGGCAGCGGCGACTGCGCGGTGCTGCTCGCACCGGGAACGGCACGGCAGCTGCGGTCGGCGGCGGAATTCGCGGCCCGGGAGGGCCGGGTGGCCGGCGGCCTGCTCTACGGCACCGCCGGATCTGACGACCAGGGCGACTACCTGGTGGTCACCGGCTACCTGGAGGCGGGCTCGGGCGAAGACTCGGGCGACCGGCTGCCGCCGACCAGCCCCGATGAGTTCGTGCTGTCCCCGGCCGACCTGCGGGGGCTGCGCGACGCCGCCGACCGCGTGTACCCGGCCGTGTCGGAAGTCGGCTGGTGGCGGTCGCTCGGCGGGCTGGGCGACTTCGGCCCCGGTGACTTCCTTACCCAGCGCGAACTGGTCGGCCCGGGCGGCGCCGGGGTGCTGGTCTACGGCTCCGGGCCGCACTGGGGAACCGCGTACCTGGGGCCGGACGGCGACGCCCCCGACATCGCCGGGACGCTGGTGGCGGCCGACGACACGGGGGCGGACGACACGGGGACAGGCGACACGGGGACAGGCGACACGGGGACGGGCGACACGGGGGCGGGCGACGCGGGGGCGGGCGGGGCAGTGGCGGGCGGGGCGGCGGAGCCAGCGACCGAACTGCCCGCTGAGCCGCCGACGATGCCGCTGCCAGCGACGGGAGCGCCCACGGAGCCGCTGCCGGCCGCAGGCGACCCGGACCACGCGGGCGACCTGGACGACCTGGACGACCCGGGACAGGACGCCGGCCAGGACGCCGGCCAGGACGCCGCGGGCCCGGGCACGACGGTGGCGACGCGCCGCCGGGCGGCCCTCGTCCCGGCGCCGCAGCCGACCGGGGCGCGGGTGATATCGCCGGTGCGGGTGCCCGCCAAGGAGCTGGGAGGCACCAGAGAGGCCCACCCGGGCCATGTCGGCCCGGAGACACCGCTTGACGTCAAGCTCGTGGTCGGCGGGCTGATCATCACCTTCCTGATCATCGCGGTGATCATCGGGATGCTGGTGTCGAACGCGCTGATCGCGGTGATCGTCGGGCTGGTCTTCCTCCTGGTGGTATTCGGCTTCGTGTGGATGTCCCGGCTCTGACCGCCGGGCCTGTCTCAGGCGGCCGTCGGGGCGGGCCGGCTAATTTCCCGGGCGGGCCAGGAGATGACCGAGCACGTCGGCCAGCGCCCGGGCGCCTGCCTCGCAGTCCGCGTCCTCCGCGTACTCCTGCGGCGCGTGGGAAACGCCGGTCGGGTTGCGCACGAACAGCATCGTGGCGGGCACGCGGGGCGCCAGGACGCCCGCGTCATGGCCCGCCCCGGTCGGCAGCCGCGGCACGCCGCCCAGCACCTGGGCCGCCTCGGCGGTGAGCCCGGGATCGAACCGCACGCCGGGGCTGGCCGACTCCTCGGTCACGGTGGCGGTGCAGCCGTCGGCGGCGGCCAGCTCGGCGGCGGCCGCGCTGATCCGCCCGACCAGGTCAGCGGTGGCCTGGTCGTCTTCATGGCGGACGTCGAGCCACAGGTCCACCCGGGAGGCGATCACGTTGGTGCCGCCGGGAACCGGGGTCATCCGGCCGACCGTCGCGCGGGCACCGTCCACCGCGCGGGCCAGGCGGCGGACCGCCAGCACGATGGCGGACGCCGCCACCAGCGGGTCCCTGCGGTCGCTCATCGGCGTCGTGCCCGCGTGGTTGCCCTCACCGTCGACGGTGATCCGCCAGCGGCCGTGGCCGAAGACGGCGGTGCCCACCCCGACCGGGTAGCCGCTGTGCACCAGGCCGCGCCCCTGCTCGACGTGCAGTTCGACGAAGGCGGCGATCCGTGCCAGCCGGGCGTCGTCCGGCCCCAGGCGCCCGGGGTCGAGGCCGACCGCCGCGGCCGCCTGGGCGTAGCGGACGCCGTCGGCGTCGGTCAGCGCGCGGGCCCGGTCCGGGCTGATCGCCCCGGTCATCAGCCGGGACGCCAGGCAGGCGAGGCCGAACCGGCTGCCCTCCTCTTCCGGGAACAGCGCGACGCCGAGCGGGCGGCCTCCGCCGGGGCCAGCCGGGCCGAGCAGGCCGCGCTCGTCCAGCAGGTCGATGGCGGCGAAGGCGCTGGCGATGCCGAGCGGGCCGTCGAACGCGCCGCCGCCGGGTACCGAGTCGAGGTGGCTGCCGGTCACCACCGCGTCCGCCAGCGAACCGTCGCGGCCGGGCCGCCAGGCCCAGACGATCCCGTTCCGGTCGGTTTCCAGGTCGAGCGAGCGCTGCCCCGCCTGGGCGGTGAACCATTCGCGCAGCAGCAGGTCGTCGCGGGTGTAGGTGAAGCGCGAGTAGCCGCCGCGGAGCCGGTCGCGGCCGATGCCGGCCAGGTCGCCGAGCAGGCGGGCCACCCCCGTGCTCCCGGTCATCGCGGTGTCCGGCCGGCCATGCTAGTCGGCCGCGTGCCGGTCGAGGAACTCGTAGATGTCCACGTCGTCCACGCCGGGGAACGCGCCCGACGGGAGCACCGACAGCACGTGCGAGTGGGCGCGGGCCGAGGGCCAGGCCATGCCCTCCCAGCGCTCGGCCAGCACGGCGGGCGCCCGCTGGCAGCAGTCGCCGCTCGGGCAGCGGGACCGGGTGCGGATGGTCGACTCGCGGCCGCGGAACCAGCGGGAGTGGTCGAACGGCACCCCGAGGGTGATCGCGTAGCCCGTCTCGCTGACGTTCTGGTCCACCTGGGCGACACAGAAGTAGGTGCCAGCCGGGGTGTCGGAGTACTGGTAGTGCGGGGAGTAGCGGTCCTCGGCCGCGAACACCCGGCGGCCCGACCACTGGCGGCACATTCGCTGCCCCTCGATCGCGCCGGTGCTGTCGGCCGGGAAGACCACCCCGTCGTTCTGGTACGCCTTGTAGATGATCCCGCTGGCGTCGTTCTTGACGAAGTGGCAGGGCACCCCGAGGTGGTAGGTGGCCAGGTTGGTGACCCGGTGGGCGGCCATCTCGTAGGACACAGAGAACACGTCGACCAGGTCCTCCACTGCCAGGTCGCGGCGGTCCTTGGCGGCCCGCAGGAACGGCACCGCGGCCCGCTCGGGCAGCAGCATCGCGGCGGCGAAGTAGTTCGCCTCCACCCGCTGGCGGAGGAAGTCGGCGAAGTCACGCGGCGTGCCGTGGCCGAGCAGGAAGTGGCCGAGGGACTGCAGGATGACCGCCCGCGGCGAGTGGCCGCCGACCGGCTCCTGCTTCAGGTAGATGCGGCGCGCGCGCAGGTCGGTAAGAGACCGGACCGAGCGCGGCAGGTCGGCCGCGAACCGGACCGAGAAGCCGTGCCTGGCCACCACCGCCAGCAGCACGCCCTGCGACAGCGCGCCGCCACCGTAGTCGGACCGCAGCAGCGCGTCCGCCGCCGCCTGCTCAATCCCGGCGAAGTAGTTGTCGCGCTCGCGCTGCGACGCGCGCAGGGCCGCGTTGGCGGCCCGCGCCTCCTCCGGGGTGGCGGTCGGCTTGGCGCGCTGCGCGCGCAGCTCGCCCGCCAGGGCGACCAGGTGCTCGAGCACGTCGGTCGGCACCCGGGAGCCGACCCGCAGCTCGGGCAGGCCGAGGGCGGCGTAGGACGGGTCCCGCTGTGCCTGCTCCAGGTTGATCTCCAGCTGCGCCCGGCGGCTCGGCGGCTGCTTCTTCAGCAGCTCCGAGACCGGGACGCCGAGTGCGCTCGCGAGCTGTTCGACCAGCGACAGCCGCGGCTCGCGCTTGCCGTTCTCGATCAGCGACAGCACCGACGGGGTGCGGCCGACTTTCGCGCCGAGGTCGGCGAGGGTCAGCCCCTTGGCCCGCCGCGCGTGGCGGAGCCGCTGACCGAACATGGCAAGGTCTAGACCTTCGGTCTCGACCAATTTCTGTGGTTCTTGCATCAGTCAAAAAGTGTAACACGCATCCGTTCGGATAAATCTTGGACTTTTTTACAGACCAAGGTCCTGGGCTGGCCGGTGCCGGCTGACGCACGGTGGAAGTACACCCGGCGCGGGAGTACACCCGGCCGAGGGGGCGACCCGCGACGGGCGGTACCGAGGGAAAGGCATAACCATGGAAACGATCAACCAGCAGGCGGCCAATCTACGCACGGCGTGGGCGGCCGACCAGCGCTGGAATGGGATCCAGCGCGACTATGCGGCGCAGGACGTGATCCGGCTGCGGGGCTCCCTGGTCGAAGAGCACACGCTGGCCAGGCGGGGCGCGCAGCGGCTGTGGGAAATGCTGCACAGCGAGGACGCGGTGCGGGCGCTCGGCGCCATCACCGGCAACCAGGCGGTGCAGATGGTGAAGGCGGGGCTGCAGGCCATCTACCTGTCGGGCTGGCAGGTGGCCGCGGACGGCAACCTGGCCGGCCAGACCTACCCCGACCAGTCGCTCTACCCGGCCAACTCGGTACCGCAGATGGTGCGGCGGATCAACAACGCCATGCTCCGCGCGGACCAGATCGCCTGGTCGGAGCGGTCGGCTGACAGCTCCGCGCCCAGGCAGCAGTGGGTCGCGCCGATCGTGGCGGACGCGGAGGCCGGCTTCGGCGGCGCGCTCAACGCGTTCGAGCTGATGAAGGCGATGATCGAGGCAGGCGCGGCCGGCGTGCACTTCGAGGACCAGCTGTCCTCGGAGAAGAAGTGCGGCCACCTCGGCGGCAAGGTCCTCATCCCGACCGGGCAGCACGTCAAGACGCTGACCGCGGCCCGGCTGGCGGCCGACGTGCTCGACGTGCCGTCCCTGGTCATCGCGCGGACCGACGCCCAGGCGGCGACGCTGCTGACCACGGACGTGGACGAGCGCGACCAGCAGTTCGTCACCGGCGAGCGGACCGCTGAGGGGTTCTACCGGGTGCGCAACGGGATCGAGCCGTGCATCGCGCGCGGGCTCGCCTACGCGCCCTACGCGGAGCTGCTGTGGATGGAGACCTCCACCCCGGACCTGGCGGTGGCGCGGCAGTTCGCCGAGGCGATCAAGGACAAGTACCCGGACCAGATGCTGTCCTACAACTGCTCGCCGTCGTTCAACTGGCGGGCGCACCTGGACGAGGCCACCATCGCCAAGTTCCAGAAGGAGCTGGCGGCGATGGGGTACCGGTTCCAGTTCATCACCCTGGCCGGGTTCCACGCGCTCAACGAGTCGATGTTCTCCCTCGCCTACGGTTACGCCCGCGACGACATGTCCGCCTACGTGAAGCTGCAGGAGTCCGAGTTCGCGCTCGAGGACCGCGGCTACACCGCCACCAGGCACCAGCGGGAGGCCGGGACCGGGTACTTCGACCTGGTCACGCAGGCGATCTCGCCCAACGCGGAGACGGTGGCGCTGGCCGGGTCGACCGAGAAGGCGCAGTTCGCGGCGTAGCCCCGGCTGGCCGCGGGCTGCCGGCTAGCGGCTCGGGTCGCCGCTTACCCCGGGGTAGGGCGCGGTGTCGGCTTCGTCGGGGAGCCGTCGGTCGGCGAACAGGGAAACGCCGGCCGACGACTCCTCGGCCTGGCCGTGGGCGGCCGGCACCGCGCCGCGCGCCCAGGCCGGGCGCGGCGCGCGCCAGCGGGACGGGATGAACAACGGCACCGCCAGGGCCAGGCCGGCCGCGCCGAGCACGCCGTTCATCAGCATCGCCTCGAAGCCTGCGCCGAACGCCTCGTGCCGCAGCGGTACGTAGCGCACGGCCTGGCGGACGCTGAACCCGTACCCCACCGTCCACCCGATCAGCCCGAGCCCGGGCAGCCCGGGGGCGAGCGGCGAGACCTGGCGCACCGCGACGAGGATGCCGGCCAGCAGGGCGGTGGCCGCCAGCGCGGTGAACGCCCACAGTACGGTCCGGTCGTGCAGCAGCTCGCCGCCGCCGGCCGGCAGGGTGGAAACGGCGCCGTTGATCACCGGGATGCGCAGCAGGCGCAGGTAACCCCAGCCGCCGGCGAAGAACACCGCCAGCGATAGCACGCAGGCCAGCCCGATCCCGTACAGGTGCCGCATTTCACTCGCCTCCCGGCCTATCGTGCCGCGGCTGCCCACCCGGGCGCAGCCGAAAACCCGCATTACCCTGCATACCTGAGAGCCGGCTGAGAGGGTCGGGGACTGTCGTACCCGGCCCGCTATCCTTGGCGCGTGCGCGTTGATGACATTTTCCGGGCGATCGGCCAGTTCGCCGTTAAGTTCCGTTGGGTAATACTCGTTGTTTGGATCGCGGCCGCCGTGCTGATATCACTGGGGCTGCCGTCGCTGGCCAGCGTCACTCAGGGCAACAACAGCGCCTTCCTGCCCGCCAGCGCGCCGAGCGAGAAGGCGACCGAGCTGGCCGCGCCGCTCGGGGCCTCGCTGTCGGTGACCCCGGTGCCGGTGATCGCCGCTGTCAGCACCGGGTCGCTCACCGCGGCCGACCAGGCCTGGATCACCTCGGTGCAGGGCGACCTGGCCAAGGTGAAGACGGTCGTCAAGGTGCGCGACCTGGGCCAGTCGACGCTGCCCGGCCCGCACGGCGTCGCCGGGCAGGCGGCGCAGCTGCAGGTGCTGTCCACCGTGAACAACGGCGACCAGGGGGCCGTTAGCGATCTGGTCAAACAGCTGCGGGCGGCGATCACCGCCGCGCACCCGCCAGCTGGCCTGCAGGTACACCTGGCCGGGCAGATCGCCATCAACGTCGACCAGCAGGGCCAGTCGGGTAAGACCGGTAACCAGGTGCAGGGCGCCTCGTTCGTCTTCATCCTCATCCTGCTGCTGATCATCTTCCGGTCGCTGCTGGCACCGCTGATCACCGTCATCCCGGCGCTGCTGTCGGTGTCGATTGCCGGGCCGATCATCGGCGAGCTGGCCAACCACGGGCTGAAGGTGTCGCAGCTGTCCCAGCTGCTGCTGATCGTGCTGCTGCTCGGCGCGGGGACCGACTACGGCCTGTTCCTGGTGTTCCGGGTACGCGAGCGGCTGCGGCTGGGCGACTCCTCCAAGGAAGCGGTGGTCGCCGCGCTGACCAAGGTCGGCGAGTCCATCACGTTCTCCGCCTTCACGGTCATCGCGGCGCTGCTTTCGCTGCTGTTCGCCACCTTCCAGATCTACTCCAACCTCGGCATCCCGCTCGCCATCGGCGTCGGCGTGATGCTGCTGGCCGGGCTGACCCTGCTGCCCGCGCTGCTGGCGATCTTCGGCAAGGCGGCGTTCTGGCCGTCCAAGCACAAGCCAGGCTCGGAAACGACCGGGGTCTGGGGCCGGTTCGCCACCCGGATCGTGAAGCGGCCCGGCATCGCGCTCGCCGTCGGCGTGGTGGTATTCGGCGCGCTGTCGGCCGCGGTGACCGGCTACGAGAGCGCCGGCTTCGGCGGCACCATCTCGGCCCCGTCCGGCACCGACTCGGCGGCAGGCACCGACCTGCTCAACAAGTACTTCCCGGCCACCGCGGCCAACCCGACCAACCTGGTGTACCAGCTGTCCACCCCGGCCTGGGACGACGCGCCCGCGATCGCCGCCGCCACCAGCCAGCTGCAGCAGGCGCCCGCGTTCACCGCGGTGACCGGCCCGCTCAACCCGGTCGGCGCCACCGGCCTCACCCCGGCCCAGTACACCGCGCTGCACGGGCTGCTCGGCAGCGCGCCGTTGCCGGCCACCGTGCCGGCTGAGCCGGCCGCGGCCAGCGCGGCCGGGATCGCCCCCGCGCAGTGGGCTCAGGCGTACCAGCTGTACCGGACGACCCAGCAGTTCGTGTCCGCCGACGGGAAGACGATCCAGTTCGAGACCTCGCTGAAGGCGGGCGACCCGTCCACCACGGCGGCACTCAACGCGGTCCCCGCCGTCCGCGCGGCCGCCCAGTCGGTGGTGCCGACGCTGCACGCGACCGACTACGGCGTCACCGGCGAGGCGCCAGCGCTGTATGACATCAGCTCGATTTCCAACAGCGACCTGGCACACGTCATCCCGATCGCGATCATCGTCATCGGGGTGCTGCTCGCCCTGGTGATGCGGTCGCTGATCGCGCCGCTGTACCTGATCGCGTCGGTGGCGCTGTCGTACTTCGCCGCCCTCGGGCTCGCCGTCCTGGTGTTCATCAAGCTCGGGAACTCCGGCGGCATCACCTTTATCCTGCCGTTCCTGTTGTTTATCTTCCTGCTCGCGCTCGGCGAGGATTACAACATCCTGGTCATGACGCGGATCAGGGAGGAGGCGCACCACCTGCCGTTGCGGGAGGCGGTGGCGAAGGCGCTGAGCGTCACCGGCACCACCGTCACCTCGGCCGGCCTCGTCCTGGCGGGTACCTTCGCCGTGTTCGCGCTGGTCGGCGGCGGCGGCTCGGGTGGCTCGCAGATCCGCGACGTCGGCTTCGGCCTGGCGGTCGGCGTGGTCATGGACACCTTCGTGGTCCGCACGGTGCTGGTACCGTGCACGGTGGTGCTGCTCGGCCGGTGGAACTGGTGGCCGTCCAAGCTGACGGTGGACTCGCCCCCGGACGCGGTGGGAGAGAGCGCCGACGCGCTCGGGCTCAGCGCGCCGTCCGACCGGCCGGCGACAGACCCGGCCGACGGCCCAGCGACTGGCCCGGAGGACGGCTCAGCCGACACCGGTACCGACAGCGAGTCACGAAGAAAATCCTGAGCGTCACCGAACCGGCACCCCGCCCGCAGGCCGGGACATGGTAAATGCCACCATGTTCTGGCGGACATGCCGGGCGGGGTGCTTTTCTTCTGGCACGCTGACCGGAAGACTCTTGGCCAAAGTATGCGCCCGAGGGCAGGCAAGATACCGGGACGGCGTCCGTCCTCGCGGCAAGGGAAGGGATCGGCGATGCAAGAACTGCGCTTCGTCGCGGTCAGCGAGGACGGCAGTTACGCTGTCCTCGCGGTCCCGGGGCGAAGCGGGCGGTACATCCTGCCGATCGATGAGCGGCTGCGGGCGGTCGCTCAAGGCCAGACCTCCCGGCTCGCCCAGTACGAGATCGAAGTGGAGAGTCCGTTGCGACCCAAGGAGATCCAGGCACGGATCCGCGCCGGCGAGACAGCCGAGGAGATCGCGGATGCCGCTGGCATCCCGGTTGAGCGCGTGCGCTGGTTCGAGGGCCCCGTCCTCGCGGAGCGCGCGTACATCGCCCAGCAGGCGCAGACCGGTTCGGTGCGGCGCGCGGGCGACTCCGCGGGACCTGGTCCGCGACTCGGTGACATCGTCACCGCGCGGCTGTCGGCGGCCGGCACCGACCCGGCCGACTGCGAGTGGGACGCCCGCAAGCGCGGCGACGGCAACTGGCAGGTCGCGCTGACCTTCCCTTCCGGCGGCCGGCTGCACGTCGCCGAGTGGGTCTTCGACCCCCGTCGCCGCCACGTGATGCCCGACGACGACAACGCCGCCCGCCTGTCGCTGCCGGAGTCGGAACTGCCGCCCGAGCCGGTGTCACTGCCGGGCGAGGCGACCGTCACCCCGATCGCGTCCCGCCTCGGCGCGGCGGCCGGCATGGGCGGCGGCGGGTACGCCGACGTTCCCGGCTCGGCTGGCGTTCCCGGTTCCAACGGCGGGTCCCGGTACCGGCCGGAGCGGTCGGTCATCCCCGACCGCTCCCTCGGCGCCGACCGCTCGCTGGCTGACCGGCCCAGCCTGCCCGACCGTACCGGGGCGCACTCCCCGGTCGCGCATCCCCCGGTGCCCTCGTCACCGGCGCCCTCTTCTTCACCGGCGCCTGCTTCCTCGCCGGTGCCGCAGCCGGCCGCGGCCGGGTTGCCGGCGCCCGCGGCGTCGCGCCCGAGCCACCCGCACCGCCCGACGCCGCGCGACTTCGTGGAGTTCCCCGAGTCGGCGCCCTACCGGGTCCCCGAGCACCGGGCCGCTGACAACGGTGCCTCCGAGCACCAGGCGCCGGACGCGGTCCGCTACCGCGACCCGGCCGCCTACAACGCCACCGACACCCGGCCCGCCGCCTACCGCGCGCTCGCGCCAAACCAGGCGGCGCCCGTCGCGCCGCCGGCGCCCGTCGCGCCGCCAGCGCCCGCCGCACCGCCGGCACCCGTCGCACCGCCGGCACCCGTCGCACCGCCGGGGTTCGGCGGCACGGATGCGGCGGCCGGGATCACGCCCGCCCCGGCCGGCGGTCCCTCTTTTGATGAGCCCGAACGGGTGCGGCTTACTCCCCCGCGCCCCGTTGTCTTCGAGGAGCCAGCGCCCGTCCTCTTGGGCGACCAACCGGAGTCGGCGTCGGATTCCGCTCCCGCTGGGGTGGCTGACCAGGCGGTCGCTGACCAGGCGGTCGCTGACGAGCACACGGCTGCGCATGCGGCGGCCGTGGCCCCGGTGGCCGAGGTGGCCGAGGTGACCGAGGAGGCCAAGCCGGTGCGGCCGGCCGCCGCACCGGAATCGGTTGCCCGGCCTGCTGCGGGGGCTGAACCTGGTCCCCCGGCCGAACCGCAGGCGACGGCTGTTGGCACCGAATCTGTAGCGGCGCCCGAGACCGCCCCGGCGACGGAAGCTCTACCGACGGCCGAGGCGGTGCCCGCGGTCAAGGCGGAGCCCGCGGTCGAGGCGGAGCCCGCGGTCGAGGCGGAGCCCGCGGTGCCCGCGGTGGAGCCGGGGCCGCCGGACGCTGAGGTGGCGACCGTGGCACCGCCCGAGCGGGTGACCCCGGCCGAGCCGGCGGTCGTCGTGCCGCAGCCAGCGTCCACCACGCCCGCCGCGCCGCCGGAGTCGCCCGCCGCGACTGCCGCCGCGGCCGCTGAGGGGGCACCCGAACCAGAGAAGGCCGAGGTCGCCATGCCAGTCACTGAGCAGTCAGCCATACCGTCCGCGGCCGAGGCGCCAGCGGCGGCTGCGGTCCCCGCCCCCGCCCAGCCCGCGGCTCCCGAGGAGTCGGCCCGCCCGCGCGCAGGGGCGAAGAAGAACGCCAAGGGCCGCCGGTCCTCGGTCCCGTCCTGGGACGAGATCATGCTGGGCAGTTCCCGCCAGCGCGAGTAACGCGCGCGCTGGCCCTTCCCGACGACCGCCGGCCGCCTGACCCGTCAGCGCGGCAAGCGTAATCGGTGCAGCGCTGACTGCCCTGCCACCCGCGTCCTAGCGGCCGCGTCCTGCCACCGCACCTTAGCAGGGTACGCCTCTTCTTGCTGTTATCAAGAAGATTGCGGACGGGTGGCGGCGGTACTGGCGCTTAGGCCGTGTCTAAAAGCCCGCGAGGCGCGGCCAGCACCCCGTGGTTGCGGCAACCAGGGCGGTATAGGCCAATGCCACTTAGCTTGTCGGGCATCACCCGCGGCCAGGCCGCGCCACCGCAACCCCATTCGTCACATCGACGCAGGCCAGAGCATGATCACGGAAGATTACTACCGTGGTCACGGTAGTAATCTTCCGTGATCATGAAAAGCTTTCGATTCCCGCTCTTCGGCAGGGTTTCCCTGGCTGCACCTGAACCCCGCTGGCACCACAGGTCCCTTAACTTAGCGGCATTGCGGTATAGGCCCCTGGTTGCCACAACCACGGCGCCGGGAACGGCTGGAACCCGGGCCGCCCAGCCCCAAGGGACACTTTTTGAACACGCCTTAGTCGCCACCTCCCATCAGATCAGCCAAGTGGCCTGTGCTGAACTACTCGTTTGAGCGTTTCCGGAAGCGAATTCGCGCACGCCGCCCCTGTGTCAAATCCGCCGCTCGGTCTGCCCGAGACGGCAGCTTTTGCGGCACCGCTGTTATAGATTCCACAAGCGCTACAGTCAAGAAATCGTTGACGCTAGCGCCCGAGGATGGACGCTTTGACGTGCGGAGGGGGATCGGCATGGCTAGTGCCTCGGTCGAGGTGTCGGGACCGGGCGCGGAGCGTCTGGCCGGAGAGCTCCGGGCCGTCCTGGTCACGGCTGGTGAACCAGGAAGCAGCTTCTCGCAGGTCGAGGTCGCGGCCCACGATGACGTCGGTGGCAGATAGCACAAGCAGGGAGGCCGGAGGCAGGATGCCTGGCTGGCCTTCGAGGACGAGTCCGGCCAAGGCCTGCGGCCTCCCAAGCGCCGGACCCGGGGGCGTCGCAGGCGGACCCCGGTCGTGACGGTAACCGGCGGGCACAACAGGCGGCTCTCGCGTCAAAAGGGGTCTGGGCGGAAGCGGCCGGGGCGGGCGGAAGCGGCCGGGGCGGGATGCTCGCGGGCCGCTAGCTGGGTTGCTTGAGGGAGAAGCCCCAGTTGAGGACGTTGGCGGAGTCCAGGGCGGCGGCGGCGAAGCCGTTGACGGAGGAGCCGAGCACGTCGCCGGTCAGGGTGCGGCCGCCGCGGACGGCCTCGAACAGCAGGGTGTGGCCGGCCGCGTTGGTGAAGCCGGTCTTAATGCCGACGGCACCGGGATAGGTCCTCAGGAAGTAGCTGTCGGTACTGACCGAGATCGCGTCGTGGCCAGCGCCCCGGGGCAGGTTGTAGGCGCGCAGGTCCACGACCGAGCGGAACTCCGGATAGCCCATGGCAGCCTCGCCCAGCCGGACCAGCTCGGCGGCGGTGGAATAGGTGGACGTCTCGGTCGGGTACGGCAGGCCGTCGGGCGAGGTGAAGTGGGTGTGCGCCAGGCCGAGGCGGGCCGCCTCGGCGTTCATCTTGGCGATGAAACCGGGCAGGCCGGGACCGTAGGCGCTGGCGAGGGCGTAGGCGGCGTCCGCCGCCGACACCACCATCATCACGTGCAGCAACTGGTCGGCCGTGAACACCTGGCCGGGGATCAGGCCGGCCGCGTTGGCCTGATTCTTGGCGACGTAGCCGGTCACCGCCGCGGGCACGACGATCTTCCGGTTGAGGCCGCCCGCCTGAAGGATGACGAGGGCGCTCATCACCTTGGCGATAGAGGCGATCGGCCGCACCGCGTCCGCGTTGCGCGCCCACAGCACCTGGCCGGTGGCGGCGTCGATGAGGATGCCCGCCTTGGCCTTGACCCCGCTGGGTGCGCCGCTGACGGTCAGGCCGGGGCGGGCTGGCTCGGTCTTCGGGCGAGCGGAGGCCGGTACCTTCGCGGTGGCCGACGCGGCCGAGCGGCCGACCGACGCCGACGGGCGGGTCGCGCCCTGGGCGTAGGCGAGGCCGGGCGCGGCGGAGCAGCCCGCCGCCGTCCCGCTCGCGACGAGGAGCGTCCCGGCGGTCAGCAACCATGCCGCCAGTCGGCGCATAGGACTCCATCAGGCTAGGGGCCGAAGGTCAGCCCGATCGTACGGGTCTCATGTAGGTCGATACCAGGACAATCAGCCGATTAACCCGCCAACGGATTGACACCCTCAGTAGCCGGGGGACGCCGTCGGGCGTTCCACCCGGGATCGGCAGGCGAGGCCGGGCTGGGGAGGCTGGGCTGGGCAGGGGAGGCAGGGCAGGGGAGGCAGGCTGGACAGGGGAGGCAGCAGAGGCAGGGCAGGCGCAGCCGGGCGAGACGTCCCGTTAAGGGTATCCCCGGCGGAACTGGCCACGGTCGTCCAGACTAGCGGCGGGCCGCCGCTACCGCGGGTCGGACGACGGCTCCGGCCGCGCCAGCTCCGCTTCCATCGCGAGCGGCTCCGCTGCTGACGGCCCGGTTACCAGCGGATCGGCTCCCGCCCGGTGGGTGATCGCCGGGTGGGTGACCGCCGGGTGGGTGACCGCCGGGTGGGTGATCGCCGCGGGGGCATCGCGGAACACCACCCAGCGCATCATGCAGTACAGGTAGACGGCCTCGCAGCAGGCGGCGAGCACCCGGGAGAACTCGTAGTACACGCCCGCCGAAGACAGCAGGTCGGTCAGGCCAAGCACGAAGATCAGGTAGTTGGACCCGCTGACCACCACGTAGAGCGGGAACTGACGGCCCACCGCCTCGTGGCTGCCGAAGTTGAGCACCCGGTTGAGCAGGTAACTGATCACCGACGCGGTTCCGTAGGACAGTGTCACCGCGGCCGGGATGGGCAGCCGCATCACGCCGTGGAACAGCCCGAGCAGGCCTACGTCGAGGAAGAAGGTGCCCAGGTTGATCAGCAGGTAGCCGACCAGGCTGGGTGCGACCACCTCGGCGAGCCCGAACGGTAGCCGCCGGGCGATCGCGCTGGTCAGCGCGGCGAACCGCGTTCGGAGTCGTCCCACGCTGTCCATTGTGCCCGCAATCCGCCACCGCCCGGGCGGTCGGCGGCCGTTTTCCTGGCCCGGGAACATTTCCTCCGGACTGTCACACGAGGTGCTGAGCGCATACGGTGTAACGTGAGCCTCACTTTGTGAAAGTGATCACATGAAGGTGTCGACATGGTCTGGCCGGAGGCAGCCGGGCAACCAGGTGTGATTGGCTCCTTAACCGCAAAAGGGACTAGCCGGGCGGCCATGGCCGCCGTCAGGCAGTAGTATGCGCACAGACCAGCGGCTTACGCGCACACGGGCAGGGGGTCCGGCTAACGCCCGCTCAGTGAGCGTCCGTCCTAACCGGGAGGAAGTTGATGTCCCTGTTGGTCGATCCGCCACAGCGCGACGGCGCTGACGACGGGCCGTCCGATGGGATGCCTGCTGCCGCCCGGGCGCAGGCTGCGGCCGCGCCGGCGGGGGTCGTCACCGGCCCCCCGGCGCTCGCGCCGGCGGAGTCACCCGCTACGCCGCCGGAGTCAGCGGCGCCACCGGAAGCGCCCGCAGAGCCGGAGGCCCGGCTGGCCGAGCCGCCGCTGACCGGCGGCCGGGTCGAGGCGCTGATGGGCGCGCTGATCCGGGTGCTCTCACACAGCCCGCTGGCCCGGCCGCTGCCCGCCGTCATTCTCAGTGTGCTCGGCCTGTGCGGGGTCGCCTACAACGGCCTGTGCGCCACCGCGCCGCAGCCAAGCGTGGCCACTCCCCCGGTGTTGCTGCCACTGACCAAGGTGGCGGAGAACCTGGGTGCCCGGCACGTGCCTGACGTGCTCGCCAACGTCATGATGTACACCTCGCTCGCGCTGTGCGTCTTCGGCCTGGCGGGCATGCTGTGGGCTAATAGCCACGGCTGGTCGCCCAATCCGCAGCGCGTATTCCTGGCCGCCGCCGCGGGGATCGCGGTGCTGGTGAACATAACCCCGGTCGGGTCGGGCGACATCGCCTCCTACGCCGCCTACGGGCGGATCGCCGCCCTCGGCCACAACCCGTACACGTTCACCCCGGCAATGCTGCCGCGCGGCGCGCACAACCCGTACACGGCGATCGTCGGCACCCAGTGGCAGAAAACTCCCTCGGTCTACGGGCCGGTGGCGACGTGGCTGCACCTGTTCGCGGCCGAGATCGGCGGGCCCCGGCCGTGGCTGACGATCTGGGTGCTGATGATCTTGACCGGAGCCGCCTTCCTGGCCACCGGGTACGTGCTCATGCGGACGGCGGAGAACCCGGTCCGCGCCGTCCTGTTGTGGGCGGCCAACCCGCTGCTGATCATCGAGCTGGTGATGGGCGGCCACCTGGACGCGTTCCTGGCGCTGGCCGCGATCGCCGCAATCGTGACCGCCCGGCGCTGCGTCCGGCCGTGGCATGACCTGGTCGTCGGGCTCCTGGTCGGGGTGTCGGGCGGGCTGAAGATCAACGCCGCCTTCGTCGCGCTGGCCATCGCCATCCCGCTGATCCACGACCGGGCCTGGGCCCGGCTCGCCCGGACCGCCGCGGTGGCCGCGCTGACCACGTTCTGCCTGTACTTCTTCAGCTACGGGCTGTCGGTGCTCAAGCCGCTGCGCGAGGCCTCGACCATGGTCATCGCGCCCACCCTGTGGCGATGGGCCCAGGTACTCGTGCAGGAGCATGTCAGCCTGCACGCGGAGCACAGCGTCACCTCCGTGTTCGGGTTCGTCTGGCCGCCGCTGATGCTGCTGCTGGCCTGGTACCTGTACAACCGGCTGTCCCCGGACGTGCCGACCGTGGTCGCCGCCACCTGCGCGCTGACGTTCGCCTGGATGGTCGTCGCCCCGTGGCAGCTGCCCTGGTACTCCTCGGTCGCCTGGGTGGCACTGGCGCTGCTGCCGCGCAACTCGCTGACCCGCTGGCTCACCATCGCGACCGGCACACTGGCCATGATGCACTTCAATGGCGGACACCCCACCAGCACCCCGGTTGGCCCGACGCCCTAGGGCTTCCCCGGCCCCCCGCGGTCTAGACTTTGCGGTCATGAGCACCGAGCCGACCCCACCCGTCGCCAAGCAGGTACCGACCGAGCGCACCCACCACGGCGACACCGTCACCGACCCCTACGCCTGGCTCGCAGACCCGAAGGACCCCGAGGTCATCGCCTACCTGGAGGCCGAGAACGGGTACACCGAGGCGCTGACGGCCGGGCTCGGCGAGCTGCGGGCGGCCGTGTTCGCCGAGATCAAGGCGCGCACCCAGGAGACCGACCTGTCGGTGCCGGTGCGCAAGGGCGACTGGTGGCGGTACTCCCGCACCGAGGAGGGCAAGCAGTACGGCATCAGCTGCCGCCGCCGGGTGCGCGAGGGTGAGGTCACCCCGCCGATGCCGGACAGCGGCCAGCCCCTCGACGGCGAAGAGGTGCTGCTCGACGGGAACGTGCTGGCCGAGGGCAAGGCGTTCTTCTCCCTCGGCGCGCTGTCGGTGTCGCCGGACGGGAAGCTGCTGGCCTACTCGACCGACTTCGCGGGCGACGAGCGGTACACGCTGCGGATCAAGGACCTGGCCAGCGGGGAGACCCTGGCCGACGAGGTGCCCAACACCGCGCACGGCTGCGCCTGGTCGCTCGACGGGTCGGTCCTGTTTTACCTCACTGTCGACGACGCCTGGCGGCCCTACCGGGTGTGGCGGCACGTCGTCGGGACGCCGACGGCGGACGACGTGGTGGTCTTCGAGGAGAGCGACGAGAAGTTCTGGCTCGGGGTCTGGACCTCGCGGGACGAGCGGTGGCTGATGATCGGCACCTCGTCCAAGCTCACGAGCGAGGTGCGGCTGCTCGACGCGGCCACGCCCACCGGCGAGTTCTCCGTCGTGGCGCCGCGCCGGCAGGGCGTGGAGTACGAGGTGGAGGTGGCCGGCGACCGGCTGCTGATCCTGCACAACGACGGGGCGGAGAACTTCGAGCTGGCCTCGGCCCCGCTGCCGGGCGCGGGCGACACCGCCCAGTGGACCACCGTGATCCCCCACCGGGCCGACACCCGGCTGCTCGGAGTGGACGCGTTCGAGTCCTGCCTGCTGCTCTACTACCGGCGCGGCGGGCTGACCGGGTTGTCGGTGCTGCCGCCGTCCGGGGTCGGCGAGGAGCGGCCGATCACCTTCCCCGAGCCGCTCTACACGGTCGGCCCGGGCGGCAACCCCGAGTACAGCCAGACCCGGTTCCGGCTCGGGTACAACTCGATGGTCTCCCCGTCCACCGTCTACGATTACGACCTGGCTGACGGCAGCCTGACCGTGCTCAAGCAGCAGGCGGTGCTGCCGTCGCCGTCCGGCGTCCCGTTCTCCTCCGGCGACTACGAGCAGTACCGCGAGTGGGCGGTGGCCGACGACGGCACCCGGGTGCCGATCTCGCTGGTGTGCCGGAAGGGCACCCCCCGCGACGGGTCGGCGCCCTGCCTGATCTACGGGTACGGCAGCTACGAGCTCTCGACCGACCCGGGCTTCTCCATCGCGCGGCTGTCGCTGCTTGACCGCGGCTTCGTGTTCGCCATCGCCCACGTCCGCGGCGGCGGCGAGCTTGGCCGCCCCTGGTACGACCACGGCAAGATGCTGGAAAAGAAGAACACCTTCAGCGACTTCGCCGCGTGCGCGCGGCACCTGGTGTCGGCCGGGTGGACCTCGCCCGGGCGGCTGGTGGCGCGCGGCGGGTCGGCCGGCGGCCTGCTGATGGGCGCGGTGGCCAACCTCGCCCCGGAGGCGTTCGCCGGCATCGTCGCCCAGGTGCCGTTCGTGGACGCGCTCAACTCGATCCTCGACCCGTCGCTGCCGCTGACGGTGACCGAGTGGGAGGAGTGGGGCGACCCGCTGCACGACCCGGCCGTGTACGCGTACATGAAGTCGTACACCCCGTACGAGAACGTGGCCCCGGCCGCCTACCCGGCCATCTTCGCGCTCACCTCGCTGAACGACACCCGGGTGCTCTACCACGAGCCAGCCAAGTGGACCGCCCGGCTGCGGGCGACCGCGTCCGGCGGCCCGTTCCTGCTGAAGACCGAGATGGAGGCGGGACACGGCGGGCGCAGCGGCCGGTACGACGCCTGGCAGGAGGAGGCCCTGGTACTCGCCTGGATCATCACCACCGCGGCCGGCTCGGCCGGCTGAGGGAGGAAGCAGCAAGGGGAACGAGCCGGTGACGGACAGCCCGGCGGCGCTGGTTCGGCATCCCCGGCGACCCGGACGCCGTCCACCGTCTGGACTTCCGACCCGGCGGGGGCGAGGTGTCGCGCGGTCACTTCGCGCCCGCCGGGGCCGACGGGACGCGGGAGCTGGTCGCGTACCGCTCGGTCTTCTGGGACGTCGTGCCGGATGCCCGCCTGGTCTTCGGCTACGAGCTGGTGCTGGACGGCATCCGGCGCTGGACCTCGCTGGTGACCGTCGAGCTGGCCGCCGCCGGCGGCGGGACGCGGACCCGGCTCAGGCACACCGAGCACTACGTGTACCTCTCCTACTCCGGTGACGGCGCCCAGGACGTGGCGCACCTCGAAGGCAGCACCCGCCTGCAGCTGAACGGCCTGGCGGCCGCGCTCGGCCCGTCCGGCTAAGCCCCGGGATCATCCCCAACGGGTGCGGCTGACTGGCCCCGGGCTCCGCCTAGGCGGTGTCGAAGAAATGGAGTGCGGGCAGGGCACGGCCACCTAGTTAACGGCGTTGCCCCAAGGGGGCACTTTTGAATACGCCCTAGTCGAGGACCTCGACCGGGTCACCCGCCCGGATCACCGCGCCGGGCGAGGGATCACCCGGGAGGTCGGGTATGAGGTTGGCGCCGAACCAGACCTTGTTGTCCCAGCGGCGGTGCCGGGCCAGGGCGAACAGCGGCTCGTGGCCCTTGACCCCGGTGTCCGGGTCGACCGTGGTCAGCACGCAGCGGTCGCAGCCCTTGACGTTGCGGAAGGTGACCGGGCCGATGCGCAGCCGCCGCCAGCCGTCCTCGGCCCAGGCGGGGGCGCCGGCCAGCACCACGTTGGGCCGGAACCGGCGCATCGGGACCGGCCCTTCGGCCGCCTTCGAGCCCTCGGCGATCCAGGCGTTGACCGCGGCCAGCGACTCCTCGGTGGTCAGCAGCAGCGGGTAGCCGTCGGCCAGCGACACCCGGTCCCCCTCGTGGCTGTAGGCCGGGTTGGGCCGCCGCCGGGTCGGGTCGTCAAGGAACACCAGCCGGGCCGGCACCCCGAGCACCCCGGTCAGCCAGGCGGCCGCCTTGTCCCCGGCCGGGGCCGCCAGCAGCTCGCTCGACCACACCCGGACCGGTACCAGGTCCGCACCGGGCGGGACCGGCACGGTCAGCGTGGACGGCTCGTCCGGGCTGGTCAGCGTGAGGCCGCCGTCGGTCACGGCGGGCCGGATGAGCACCATGCGCGGGTGCTCGCGGGCGGTCAGCGGGTCACCCGCCGCGTCCACCACCATCCACCGGCGATCCCCGGCCAGCCCCCACGGCTCCACCCGCGCCCGCGCCAGCCGCTCGCCCTGGCAGGACTTGACCGGGTACCGCCAGATGTCGGTCAG
>Ga0265338_10001691_pt1 | contig 35044 bp, 35 predicted proteins | sample 42126metaG_FD_193579 | JGI IMG/M metagenome (GOLD analysis project Ga0265338, IMG submission 193579) | Rhizosphere microbial communities from Carex aquatilis grown in University of Washington, Seatle, WA, United States - 4-21-26 metaG | ecosystem: Host-associated > Plants > Roots > Rhizosphere...
AATATCCAAAATACATATCCAAAATGGAGTTATTTCTCCATTTTTATTCTTGTAAGTAATATTAAGGTATTTACCTTCTCGAATAGCTTTCCCTATAAATGCTGTTATATTTTTGTCAATCATTTCATTGGATTGTTTGTCTTTATGATTCTGAAAAGGCATTTGGTTTTCTTACCGTGGTATGTTAATGTGTCATCTTAGCTCCTTATTAGGTGAAGGTTCTACCATCGTCATTTTTATTATTTCATGCTCCAGCCTGTTACCATAGAACGACGGCGGCAGAAACGACCTCCGAACCTCGCTCCGATTATTCGTTTATGTTTAAGGTTGCAATTTTCAACTTTTTGCGAACCGTTTTTGTTTAATAGCCTCAAAAGAACAGTATATTTTTTTTTCATCTGTTATTTTGAGCTATGAGATTTTGTTATTCTTTTCATCTTCTTTTTTCCCTTCGCTTACGAATAAAGAAGCAATATAACCTGTGAATGTACCGAATAAACCAACACCGACAACCATTACTATTATACCTATTAATCGCCCTTCAGTTGTTACCGGATATTTATCACCATATCCAACTGTAGTTATAGTTACAAATGTCCACCAAACAGCATCCTCGGCAGTTTTAATATTGCTATCAGGAGCTGTTTCAACAATAAGTATTGATATTGTTGAGAAAATTATAACCAAGATTGTAATTATAGCAATAGCAGTCATAGTACCTTTTATCTTACTTTTGAATATATGCTTTACTAAATATTTTGTTGAACGAAAAGCTCTAAGAACTCTAAATAATTTTATTAATCGAATCAGTCGCCCATATCTTAAAATGGTTATTGCTGGTATACTTGAAATTAAATCAATCCAACCCCATTTCATAAATTTCAATTTGCTCTCGGCTCTATAAAATCTAATAAAAAACTCAATCAAGAATATAATACAAATTCCGTCGTCAATTATTTCTAATACTTTTGATACTTCAAATGGTAATTTCACAAATGTATCAATGAGCAAGGCTAATAAAACATATATCGATAATACGATTATTAAAATATTTAAAAAACCTAATTTTTCTTTATTAGAATCAGTCATGATATTTTTAATTTGTTATTATTTTACCACAAAAACATCAATTATACAAATGCAGTTCATATGATTGTCTTAATATTTCAATTAAGTTATAAAATATAAACTGAGCGTTTTTTAGGCTTGACACCAAAGGTGTGGCTATATGAAAAAGTGCCGAGTTTCGTGTGACTTCATATTGCCCAAAGACAACGCTGAAGCGAGCGTGAACGTTCCAACTTTGCAGAAGTTCTGCAGTTTTTATGACAGCTTATTAGCAGCTGCCCTTATTTTGATTTAGTCAAATTATTCATCAATTTACCAATAGACTGTCGTTAATGTATCCCTATCTATATAGAAACAAAAGAATAAATTCTTTATTAAAAAGGCTTCAAAATGAGAGCAAATCTATTTTGAGACCTTTTTAATATTATTTGTATTCAATGTCATTATCAGCAATGCCATCTACTTGGATTAGTAAGCCATCAGCAGCATTAGTTAAAGAGATATTAAAATCCTCTGTACATTTTTCATTAACACAATTCTCTAGAGTATCTTCATTTGAATCAGATTCAGACAGGTTATCATAATTTACATTAGATTCTGGTATCGATAAATCTAAAAATGTATTTAAAGTACCGCAATTTGGACAATGAAATCGAATTGACACATTATTAAGTCCCATTATTAAAGTATCAGATTGTTTTTCCCACATAATTATCAGTTTTTAGAATTATTTATAATTGTTAAATATCATATGATTCAGTCATCGACGTAGTTTTTTTAGGGTTGCTGCTAACATTTAAATACCCCTAACTTGCGGGTACATTCGCATTATGTATAAGAGTATCTTTTCATAATAACTTTAATTAAAGCAATTTAAATAAATCACATTATTCCCCATACTCTTATAAACTTGCGATTATTTTATTTTTATTATTCAATCACTTATTTCAGTAATAACGGTATTCTTACTTTTGTTTAATGAGTAAAAGTATCTATTATTTCAATACAAAAAACATTTTGATTATATTAAATATATTATTGAGGGAGTATCTAAAATTCAATTAAAGAATTAAGAATGTAATATATTTTAAAGTATAATTGAAACAAACACATTATAATGAATATGCGTAATAGCATAATTATTTTGTTCGTTTAACGCTGTTTGTCAAAGGTTCAATGTTCATCGTTTTATCATTTCAGTTTGAGTCTGATTGGTTAGCAGCGATAGATGCAAAGCAGCTCCCGAGCAGGGAACTTTACACAATCTAATTTATAGTCCTGATAATGAATAACGGAGCGAGCATAAACATCATGGGAGTCTGCTTTGTCTTCAATCGTGCGAGCTTTGCCTTTATCACAGTTAGCTTCAACATCATCGGAGTTAACATCGTCTTCAACGATGTTAGTTTCGTTTTTGACGTTTATCGTTTCGTCTTCATCGAAGTTTGATACATTTTCATCGAAGCTCAATTAGTCTTCAACGAAGCTCAAATCCTATTCATCGAAGCACGATTCCTCTTCATCGATCCTCGTTTCCTTTTCATCGATGCTCGTTTCCTTTTCAACGATGCTCCATTCCTCTTCAACGGAGTTCGCTTCCTTTCTAACGATGCTCCTTTCCCCTTTAACGGAGCTTGCACCATTTTGAAAAGATGTAAGCTTCGCCTTCAGCGATGCAAACTTCGTCGATGATGTTGTAAGCTTCGTATACAGCAATGTAAGCTTCGTTATCGACGAGTTGAACTCGAGATAAAAGGATTTTGAGTTGTGTTCGACGGAGTAATAATGTCGTTATAAACGGAGCTTGCTTCGTTATCGAGGAAAGGAGCTTCGTTTTACAGGAAGTGTGCTTCGTTGTCGAGGAAAGGAGCTTCGTTAGAAAGGGAGCGAACTCCGTTGAAGAGGAAAGGAGCATCGTCGATTTGGCGAAAATATGAACATAAAACATAATCGACAAAACCTTTTGCTATGGAAAAGACAAAAAAAAACACCCTTACAAACAATATAAATTGTCGATAAGAGTGTAAAAGCACACGAAAAAAATAAGAAAAAATGAGAAAAGAATTAACGAACTCTTAATTTAATGATTTGACTCCAATCTGACTCTTGATCGTCATTCAAAATGGGGCGGTTTTGAAATAGATATAATTGACCTAAAATTAAATTAGCTATTTTAGTTCTCGCTATACGTGTAGACTTTGTAGTCCAAACAATACCATCGGTACCGTAACGCCAATCAGGAGGTCCTCTTCCTACGGCTTTTAGGATAACCGTTCCTTCAACCGGTCCATCGGTAACCGAATCCTTTTGCTTACCGTGCGATGTCGACCTTTTAACCGACATGCCTGAACTGGCAATTATAACTGCAGCTTCGTCAAGTGATGAATTAGCTGCTTCTTGCACATCACGTTTTAGCGAATGTAACGTATCTTTAACTGCCATTAATGCAGCATTACGTACTTCAATCGTTACAGTAGGAGGATTTAAACGAAAATTCGTCTCTGTTGTATCCAAAGTGTCGATTTCGATTTTTAAATTAGCTACTTTAGTCGCCGAACCCCGAAAATGAACATTACCCGTCATATCCTTACAGATTGACTTTGCATATCCAATTACGTTTTCAGTTCCAACCGGAAAATTAAGTGCCACCGTTAAACGGGGCAATTTAGATTTGTCCATATTAATAAGTATTAAAGTTAATAAACTACGGGAGTTCTAAAAATACAACGTTCTGCGTTATGCTATTTTTGTAAAATACTCATTTACTATGATAAAGACAATTCATGAATTGATAGAGATAATTCGTGATATGATAGAGACAATTCGTGAATTGTCTCTACGGCGGTTTCCCAAAAATAGCAAGCCTTGAAACTAGATTTTTTAGATTATCCCTAAAACAACCTTATTTTTTTACTATGCTTTTTCCCAATATGTCAAAGAACATTTTATTACAATCATTACCTAAGTACTCTACCCTCTCCCTTTCTGATACCATTTCGTAAAAATGCTCCGGCTGATGTTTTGTTTCCCTTATTTGAAATAGGGGGCGTTGTTCTGTAATTATTATAATCAAAGATAGGGTGACAATTCAAAAAAAAGGTAGAAATTTGAATCATGGAATACCTAAAAACGTCTCATTTTTCAGGTGAAAAAACACAATTATTCACTATTGTCCGGAAAATAATGGAAAATGAAAAATGGTGAATGGTGAATTATGAATGGCGAATTATGAATGGCGAAGCCCTCTATGAAGTAAAGGGGGAATTAAAGAACGATTTAAACGAATATCTTACTATTAGAGCAAACAACTGAGATGTCAACGAGAACAATACTTTTGCCGGTAGTTGGTCGAATATTGATAAATCGGCATTTGATGAGCTAACTGATAATTTATAGACGTGCATGCTAGGTCTTGTAATAATTTTTATTTTAGGTATACTGTAGACGTTGCATGCAACGTCTCTACTAAACGTGATACGTTTATTGAAAACATATACTAGTATGTATCAAAATCATTGAATCAGTTCCCAATTTCAATTCACCCTTCTGTACAGACGTTGCACGCAACGTCTCACCGCATAACGTTTCTCATTTTATAAAATATTTCATCACATGATATGTTCCACCATACAACAGGTCTTACCTTTTATCATTAAAAAAGGTTATTGATAAATAATGAACGGCAAAGCCTGGTTAAAATTAAACTATAGGTTTATTACATATTGAATTGGAATGGAAAATTCATATCTTTGTTTAAATGAAATTGTATATCAATACTATATGGACGATACATTTGATAAAAACCGATTAATACAACATTGGATTGAAAGTTCTGAAAATGATTTCAAAGCAATGATTGATCTTTATCAAACCAAAAATAATAATTGGGCATTATTTATGGGACATCTTGTAATTGAGAAGTTACTTAAAGCTTTATATGTTAAGATTAAGGGTGATTATCCACCCATGATTCATGATTTAAGAAGGCTTTGTGAAAAAGCAGATATAAATCTTGCATGTCACAGCAAATTCTATTAGATAGCATCTCAAGATTCAATATTAAAGCAAGATATGACGATTATAAACAAAGTTTTTATAAACTTTGTACAGATGGTTTTACAACTGAGTGGATTAATAACATTAAAGACTGTCGACTATGGATAAAAACGATGCTTTAAGAATTAGTAAAGGATATTTACAACGAGTTCAAAATGCTGATTTGGGATTTTCTGAAGCTTGGTTATTCGGTTCATTTGCAAAGAATACTCAACATGACAATAGTGATATTGATTTAGCAATAGTTCTTAAGGACAACATAACCCATACCTTTGAAACCGAAGTGAAATTAATGGTTATTAGAAAAGGTGATGAAACAATGATTGAACCTCATGCTTTTACAAAAGAAGAGTTTGATTGTCATTTACCATTCGTTGACCAAATAATGAGATTTGGTATTAAAATAGAAATGTAACGACAGTAAATCAATTCGATTTCATTAGACATGCAATGCTCGTCGAGAAAAATGAAACACAGTTCTGATTAAATGAGTTGATATATTTCGCTAGCCGGGAAACGAAAACAAACAGAACAGAAATCCAAAGAACTTGAATGTGAATAACCATTGATGAATCTATTATATTATAATGACATTGAACCTATTTATATAAATGCTTAAATCACCTTAACATAAAACAACGTTGTAATATTTTTTAGTGATACTGTAGACGTTGCATGCAACGTCTCTACTAAACGTGATACGTTTATTGAAAACATATACTAGTATGTATCAAAATCATTGAATCAGTTCCCAATTTCAATTCAACCTTATGTACAGACGTTGCACGCAACGTCTCACCGCATAACTTTTCTCATTTTATAAATATTTCATCACATGATATGTTCCACCATACAACAGGTCTTCCCTTTTGAAATAGCTCATCATAATAAAAGGTTAATGATAAAGATGAACGGCAAAGCTTTCTTTGAAATTATGTATGGACAACTAGCTCTACGACGAAATAAAACTATATCTCTTTAGATAAAATTGAACTTGTTTGTTTTAATGTTTGTAGTAAATCTTATTGAACTAAAAACTAAAAGTTAAAAACTAAAAATTGATGGTATCGTTATGAGGTACTCAATTAACAATTATAAAGATGAACTAATAATTGTACTAAGTCCTCGCAATTTTCAAAAATTGAACATCTAATTAAGATACCATTGTTTTAGTTATTATTTGTTATTTCATAGTCCCTCAAGAGGCTTCACAAAGTCACAATAAAAATAACGGAATTTTTGCTATCATAGATAATGCATATTTCAATAACCCCGACATTCATGTCGGGGGTTAAATCAAGGTGATAGTTGTGGCGAAGCAGATCAATTAATTACTATTCAACCTTTCATCGCCACGAGAGTAAAACATTGCAGGTTATCGTTCGTGGCGATGATAAGAAGAATAAGGAAATAATGATCTGCTTCGCCACAAGAAACACGTTATATTCTACCCCGACATGAATGTCGGGGTAATTGAAAAACAATCGGTTATGTAAAGGTTTACCGAATAAATAAGATATTATTACCTTACAACCATCGATAAGGACTTTCATTTTAGTTTTTAGTTATATAGTAGTTAACAGTGATACTGTATTATCATTTAATAATAGATCTTCACTGTTATTTTTTTTGTGGCAGGGTTCCGTTTCATCTTGTATTATCTAACCCCGTATTTCATACGGAGCTTCTCACCTTAGTCCTTTTGGTGATTGTTAATTGTGCAAAAAATAATGAAAGGATTGAATGTGAAAAAACACGGGTGAATTCCATTATAGTATGGTGATAATGATTCTGTAAAGAATATTCACGAAATTTCGCTCTCACTAAAAGGATTGATTGTCCCTTTATTTTATTATCATAGCCTTCGTGGTATCGGCATTATCTTGATTCAAATAAGAATCGAGTTTCAGATAATCTTCAGGATTTTCTTTCTTTTCCTCTTGTTTCTTTACTTCTTTTTCAACTTTAAACACTTTTCCTTTCTTCCTGATATATTCATCGGGAACCAAGCGTGTTGAATGATCTTTAACATCGGCTATCGATCGTGTTTTCATTTCTTTCCATACTTTATTACACCATAGCTTGTTTTCCATACATTTACCCGGTGGAACATTGTCGTAGGTATATAACTGTCCTAACGATATTTTACCAAATTCACTAAAATAAGCATCGTGCACAAAATTCGAATATTCAACCGTTACTATCGAATCGAGAATTTGAACTTTAACGGCATATACTATCGTTCCATTGGTTCGTTCTCCGGCTCGTGGACTTAAGAACACATCTTCCATTACTACATGATTGTAATAAAGGAGGAAGCCTTTACCTTCAACAACAAATTCTTCGGGATTGGAACGTAGCAGTTTCATATCCTTTTCTTTTTGCATCCATTCCATTGCCGCCTTTAGCAGCTTATTCTTGTTGACATTCTTTATCGGTACGGTATCGGTAATCTTGAATATATCTAGATTGCCTGCCATTACAGAGAAACTGCACAATCCTACAAATAAAGAAATGAAAATAACTATTTTAAATAATCGAATCATCGAAAAACCAGCTATTTATTCAACTTCATAACGTAAGCATCGGGATTGAAAGCAGCAATTTCGCGTTGTTTCGTTCGTGCTTCCGTTTCGCTTGTGTATGGTCCTGAATATACTTTAAATAATTGTTTTGCACTGGCGTCAACATCGGGCATCCAATAATAGCCGCCTAAAAACCCTTTATCGACCAATTTCTTACCATCTTTCGATGCTACTTTTTCTTCTTTTACCGACGAGAAACTAACGATCCAACAGGGTCCGTTTAATTTTGTCTTGCCCGATACCGCTGTTGAGCTTTTTTCTTCTTTTGACGGTTTTGACGATGCTTCGGTTTTATGTTTCGAAACAGCTTTTGCTTTAGGCTCAGGTGCTGCTACCGGTTCCGGTGCAGGTGTCGGTTGGCTTGATGCTACATTCTTTGTATTTGCTTTCGAATCGGTTGCCTCGGCTTGTAATTCTTCGGCAGCCATCGATACGGTATCTGTCGAGCTTGCTTGTTTCTCGGGCGATACGGTTGAATCGGAATTGACTAACGTCACCTTTTCTTTATGTTTTCCCGGGATCAATTTCTTTAATAAATTAGGCTTTTTGAAAAACAAAAATGCAAATCCACCTACTAATACTACAAATATGCCTATGATAATGAATATCCCTTTACCTTTTTTAGGTCCGCTTTCTTGTGTTCCTTTTTCAAGCTTTTTAAGATCTTTCAATCGTTGTTTTTCTTCTTTTTGCTTAGCCTTATATTCCGCTTCCTTTTTGGCTTTCATTTCTTTCAATCGATTCTTTTTCTCTTGTGGCGACAATGTTTTTTGCTTGTCGGCTGCAACAGTAGTCGATTCTATCGATCCGTCTATTTCAATCAATGATGGCTCCGATTTAGGCTTATTTTCCTCGTTTCCTTGAGGTTGATTTTCTATTTTTTCTTCAATCACGGGGTTCGGTTTTTAATATGTAAGATTTTTCGCTTTGAACAAATCAAATATATAAAATAATTTGGTTTGTTTATTCGGCTGATTAATAATATTATTTTTTTTACATTCTATCGGGTACTTTTATTCCTAATAACGACATTCCTAATCTGATCACCTTGCCTACTTGATAGGATAATGCCAAACGTAACTGCCTGATTTCTTCACACTCTTCTTTTAATACCGGATAATCGTGGTAAAATTGATTGTATTCTTTTACTAAATCGTAGGTGTAATTTGCAATTAATGCCGGACTATGCGTTTTTCCCGCTTCAACAATAACCGATGGGAAAAGACTTATTTGTTTTATCACTGCCTTTTCGTTTTCGTTCAATGCCAAGGTTGTCGATACCTCTGATCCGATAACCAACCCCATAGCTTCTGCTTTACGGCACAACGACGATATGCGAGCATGGGTGTATTGAATAAACGGTCCGGTATTGCCATTAAAATCGATCGATTCTTTTGGATTGAACGTCATGGTTTTCTTTGGTTCTACTTTTAGTATAAAATACTTCAGTGCCCCTAATGCAAGTGTTTCGAAAAGATTACGGGCTTCGTCGTCGCTCATTCCATCAAGTTTGCCCAGTTCGCGTGATATTGCTTCCGACGATTTTATCATTTCATCAACCAAATCATCGGCATCGACCACCGTTCCTTCGCGCGATTTCATTCTACCTTCGGGCAATTCAACCATTCCATACGATAGATGATAAATTTTATCGGACCACGCAAACCCAAGCTTTGATAGTATTAGTTTCAACACCTGGAAATGATAGTTTTGTTCGTTGCCTACCACATAAATCAATTCTTCGAGTGTTGTATATTGTTCGAATCGGTTCATTGCCGTTCCAAGATCCTGAGTCATATAGACCGATGTTCCATCGGGTCGTAATAATAGTTTTTCATCAAGTCCGTCGCCGGTTAAATCGCACCATACCGAATTATCATCTTTTTTATATAGCACCTTTTTCTCCAATCCCAGTTCAACGGTCTTCTTACCGAGTAAATAGGTTTGCGATTCGTAATACATCTTATCGAACGATACTCCTAGTTTTTTATAGGTGATATCAAATCCTTCGTAAACCCATCCATTCATGGTTTGCCATAAATCGATGGTGGCTTTATCGCCTGCTTCCCATTGACGCAACATTTCGCGTGCTTGTGCTATGATGGGAGCTTTGTCTTTGGCTTCGTCGTCCGATGCTCCGGCTTGCTTCAGGTCTTCTATTTGTTTTTTATATTCTTTATCGAATGCCACATAGTATTTTCCAACTAAATGATCGCCCTTCATGCCGGTACTTTGTGGTGTTTCACCATTTCCAAACAATTGCCATGCAATCATCGATTTGCAAATATGAATGCCTCGGTCGTTAACCAAGTTAGCTTTGATTACATTATAGCCATTGGCTTCGAGTATCTTAGCAACCGAGTATCCCAATAAGTTATTGCGTATGTGTCCTAAATGTAATGGCTTGTTGGTATTGGGCGATGAATATTCAACCATTATCGATTTCGCTGTTTCTGTTACCGGAACAAATCCATAGCTTTGATTGAGCATAGCATTGTTTAGAATTGAAATCCAATACGAATGGCTGATTACAATATTTAAAAACCCTTTTATTACATTGAACGACGTTACTTCCGGCACCTCTTTTTGGAGATAGGTTCCTATTTCTTCGGCGGTTTGTTCGGGACCTTTTTTCGAAGCTCTTAGTAATGGAAATATTACGATTGTCAGATCGCCGGTAAATTCTTTTTTTGTTTGTTGTATTTGTATTGTTTGCAGCTCGACAGTAGTACCATAAAGATTCTTAATGGCATCGAGTGTTTTGTTTTGCAAAAGTGATTCTATCATCATGAGGTCTAAATTTTAATTGCAAAAATATAGGTTTTTAGGCAGAATAATAACATAAAAGATCTTTTTACAATTTATTCTAAAGGGAACAACTAAAAATGCACTGTGCAAAGTTTATCTTTTTTTGAAAATGACAATTGGATACAAATATTGGAACAAAGAAGAACCGACCGAAAGGTATTCATTCATCCTACATTAAAAATTAAACTTTTAATACATTTTAATGTCTGAAACTTCTCGTAAAAGGAATAAATAAAGAACGTTACTGCAACGATTCTATCATGGATTTTGCACTGAAGTCTTCCATGTTTTTAGAATCATATTTCTTAAGTAGAAGATTATATTGGAGATATACATTTGTATTATAATTGACTGTAAGAATAAAAAAAGAACCTTGATCAATATCTGTTGCATCGAAAACGAATTCTAAACAATTTTCATTTTTAATTCGTCCAATAGCACGCCATATAAATTTAGGTAGTTTTGTTAAAAGAATTTCTTTCTTCCTCTTTGATTCCAATTTCGAGTCATTAAGAATATCAGATTTAAAATCACTTATATCTGACAAAAAGATATCCCATTCAAAAAGTTGGAAATTTGGTATTCGTCCTATTAAAGGGATAAACAAGTTGTTGAAGAAATTAATAGAAGTCAATACAGAAGTAAATGGTATTCGAATTTTATGATAAAGAGGAATAATTATAATTTGTGGACCAGCTTTAATATTACCTTTATTACCATTGATATCTTTCCATGTCATATCTAAACACTTAATACTGCCTTTATTATGATTCCAAACTTCAAAATCATTAAATTCTATTTTAGAAAAAGGACCCATCTGATCATCATGAGTATAAAATTTATCTATTCTTGATGACCTAAGAGTTAAATTATCAACTGTTTCAAATTTATTTGAAATAATATTGGTCTCGTTAAACCCAGTAATTGTAATAGCATGTGCACCAAAATTTCTAGCTGGAGTCGTTGATGAATTATTATTGACATCCCATAAATCGAATCCAAAAACAATTGGAATTTTGCCTCTAATGTAGGCATATACAGTCGCTTTTAAAGTGTCATAAGTATTTACTCCACTTAATAACGGCTCTAAACCAATTTCTCTGATTGCAATAGCCATTTGTTCAGCAGATAATCCTTTATTTGGAAAATGTCTGTTCGCAAATGGGAAATGTCGTGTCGCCCATTTGGTTATTTCAACAGGTGAAGGTAAGGAATGTTGAAATAATATAGCAGTACGATGGAAAGCACTCCAGATTGAGCTAGATGCACAAGCAGCTACAATACTATCTTGTTCCTGATACGCTAAAGATTCTACAGATAAATTTATTCCATATAAATTAGCATGATACTTTCTAATCGTAGGGAAATGACGTTTATTATCTTCTTCATAAGTTGAAATACAGGTTTTTCCAATTATGGTAATTGGTAATGGTTTGAGAACCATAAAACCTTGATAATTTTCCTGTAGATTTTTCGCACATATACCCTTAGGAGTACCTTCTAGAATAAGTGAAAAATCTTCTTCACTTATTTCAATTTTAAAAAAATGAAGTCTAACACAATGTCTTTTATAATCTTTAAAACTTCGAACATAGTAAGATGAATAGTCTTCAAGGAATTCCCGGTTGACATAGTCTTTTTCGACTATAATAGTTTTAACCCCTATATGACTAAAATAGTTTTCAAAACATGCAAGATGTTGTTTTGATGAAACTACTTCCTCATGTGCAGTAGCTTGTTCAATAAAACATTTTTTAAGATTTTCAATTGAATATCGAAGTACCTTGTAAGGCATATTACATATTGAAAATAAATGGAACTTTCAATATAGATGCATCCACTTTAGCTATTTCTACGATTTCTTTCGATTGAACTTTGGCTAGTTGTTGACAGGTATCAAGTGCTTCAATACCTTCCTGACTAGAAATCCAATTCTGTATTGCTGTCACTTCGCTTGAAGTCCAAACACCACTAATTTCTGTAATATCTTGATTAGGCATTTTTTAAAACTTTAATATCGTAAATATATATATTAGGATTCAAACTACAAAAACATTTTATACTAATTTACATTTGCATTGTTATTATTTCTAACTATCAACGTTTACTAATTATATTTATTTTGTTTATTAAACGTAATAAAGGTTGCAATTACGTCTGCTTTTAAAAGACAAATGCCTTAAGTTTTATAGACTTAAGGCACTGTGTTAGAATAGTTGACCCGCAAGGACTCGAACCTTGAAAGGCAGAATCAAAATCTGCAGTGTTACCATTACACTACGGGTCAATAATTTCCTAAATTGCGGTTGCAAATATATGGTATATTTTCTATTGAAACAATGCTTCAACAAAAATAATTACGTTTTGTGTAATAGTTTATATTCAAGCTGATTATCGCATTACAATGCTTTTTCGATACATTTCCAAAGCCTATCGGCCGATGCTTCCCACGAAAAATCGTGTCGACGGATACGTCCATTCTCTATTAAATGTTGTCGTAACTCAGGATTTGAAGCTATTGTTTGCATTCCATCGGCTATCGATTGCGGCGAAAAAGGATCGACATAAATTGCCGCATCTTTTGCAACTTCGGGCATCGATGTACAATTGGAGGTTATAATTGCTGTTTCGCACCACATGGCTTCCAATAAGGGTATTCCAAAACCTTCGAACAACGACACATAGGTCATTGCTTCGGATGCGGCAACTATTTCGTTAAGCGAGTTGGTACTTACCCTGCCGGTAAATAGTACTTCGTCGCGAAAGTGCATCTGTTCGTAGGTTTCGCGAATACTATCGCTCCACCATTTTTTTGCTCCTACCAGCACCAGCTTATAATTGTTGTTGTGTTGCTTTTTAAATAGGTCGAAGGCCTTGAACAGGTTTATCATGTTTTTTCGTGGTGGTGTTGCTCCTACAAACACAAAATAAGGATTGCCCTGCGTTATTTCCATCCTTACTTTATCTTTCTTTTCTTCTGAAATAGGCGATAAATTTTCGTTTGCCCCATTGTACACTACATCTATTTTCGATGCATCAATTCCATACTGTTTTACTATATCGTATTTCGAGAACTCCGATACGGTTGCCAATCGTACTGCTTTTCTTGCCAACTTTGGAAAAAGAACATTATAATAAAAACGATACCATACCGGTAAATGCTTGGGATAATGAACAAAATTAATATCATGTATAACACTTACTGCCGGCATTGACGAAAAGAGCGGATAAATTCCTGTTGGCGAAAAGAATAAATCGGCTTTATATTTTCTCATTAATAGTGGTATGGCACACTCAAATTTGTATAACCAAACAAGTGGATGATTGTATTTAGGTCCTACAACAATAGGAATAACATTTTTAGAAAAGAGAAACTGTTTGTAATTTTCGCTACTAAATATAAGATAAAATGTATGCTCCTGATGCTTTTGAATAATCCTCCGCAGTGTTTCGTAAGTAAACCACCCGAGACCTTCAAGCTTGTTTTCTACAAGAAATTGGGCATTTACCAATATTTTCATTTCCTCTCCTTTTTTATTCTATTGCATGTTCATTCATAGCCTTCTGAAATTTTCGTGCATTAGCCAAATGCTGCTGAAAAGTTTCAGCAAAATTATGTTGGCAAGAGAAATCTTCCTTTGCACAAAAAAACATGAACTTATGATGTTGGGCATTTAATACTGCATCGATCGACGAAACAGACGGTGTACAAATAGGTCCCGGTGGCAGACCTATATTGATATAGGTATTATAAGGCGAATTAACCATCAAATGTCCTTTACGAACCCTTTTAATGGTAAAATCGTTTACGGCATACACTATGGTCGGATCGGCTTGCAATGGCATACTATCGCGAAGTCGGTTAAGATAAACTCCTGCAATTATGGGCTTCTCGGGATTATAATTTGTTTCGCGATCGACAATCGATGCCATCGTTATTGCTTGTAATGGTGTTAACCCTTGCGATTGTGCTTTTAAAATGCGGCTTTCGGTCCAAAACTTCAAATATTCCTTATACATTCGATCGATAAACTCGTCGGTCGATGTATTCCAATTGAAGAAATAGGTGTTGGGTGTAAACATTGAAAGTATATTGAATGTATTGAACCCTAATTGCATGAGCGAATCGTTGCTATTAAAATAGGTCATTAGCTCATCATTCTTAACTTCAAGATTATCGGAAACGAATTTTGCCAGTTCTTCTTTTTTACGGAAGAACTTTATTGTTAATTTAACTTGTAAACGGTTTGCCGGACGTAGTTCCTTAATCAAATCCTTATTCGACATGCCATTAACTATCTTATATTTACCGGGAAGTATCCGGCTTATTTTACATTTAGCTTGAAATACTATTTTAAAGAATGTGGGATCGTCGATAGTAAATTGTTGCAATAAAAGCTTCTCTATTGTATTGGCATCGGAACCGGTGGGGACATAAAAGAACGCTGTTTTCTGGTTGTCTTTCGTAAATATATTCGCTTTAAAAGCTATACGCCAACTAAAATAGCCGGCTATCAAAACAACTAATCCTGCAATAATTAGAATCCCTTTCAGTAGTTTTTTTAATGTGCCGGAAGTCGCTTTTCTGCCCATAATCTTTTACAATTTACTTGTACAAATATACCTGCTTTTTTTGAAAAAAAGAATATCTTCGAATCAATGTTGAGTCGGGATTTTTTATGTAAGTTTGGATCGATATTTACTACTGTTTCGTTCGTTTGATCTAATTGGCAATTCTTGCACGATATTTCCCCTCTTGTCGGTTCATCGAAAGAACAAACGTTAGTTCAATATCGGTGATACCGGTTCATTTCATCTTATTATTAAAGTACAAAATAACGTTCTATGATTAAAAAAGTTTTAGTTTACCTCAGCCTGTTAATGTTTCCCCTCGTTATGAATGCTCAAGCAGGGAATAAGTCTTTTTTATTGGTGCCGTTTTATCAGAAAATGTACAACAATCAAGAAAGTAGCGATATGGTTAAAAAGTCGGGATTAAATTACGATGATGTGTTGCGTTCTTTTCAACGTGGTTTGGATTCGAGCATTGTGAGTACCCTTCGCGATTCGATGAAAGTGATCGATATGTTGAACGGATTTACTCAAAGTGTTTCGAGCGATTTGGAATTGATTCACGGTGCTTCCATCTATTTCATGACCGATCGTCCGAACTTGATTACCAAAAATAAAAAACAAAACGGATTGTTCAAAGAGTCTAATACTCCCACACCCACCAAGAAAGCCGAAAACAAAAACATTCACAACGGTGAAATTACCAGAACCCACGAAGATCTTTCGGGAAAGTTTATGTCGGTTAAATTTGAAGACATTTCTTTAATTAATAAAATGACTGTTAAATATGGTGTTTCGTATTTGGTTTTCATCACCGAATTCGATATCACCGGCGATTTCTCAAATCCTTATACCGTTGCCGACAAAAGTTACAAACGAACAGCGACCATTCACTTTGCTATTTTCCGTAGCGATGGCAGCTTTGTCAATGGCGATTACGTTACGGTCGATTTTGCAGCAATGGAAAGTATTCCAGCTAAGATTTGTGCCAAGCATTTTCCTGATATAGCGAAGAAAATAGGAAGAAGGATTCCGTAGACATTTAATTAATCAGACCCCGAGGGTTTTAAAAACCCTCGGGGTCTGATTAATTAAAAATCTACCTATTAAAACATTTCAGATACACTTTCTGTAACCACAATAACACCGAAGCATCCCATATCCGCTTTCCATATTGTTCGAAGAAGAGATACACAAAACAGCTTGTCATTATTCCAATAATTGATCCGGCAAACACATCACGTAAAAAATGTTCGGATAAATACATTCGCGAATAACACACCAATACTGCAAAAATAAAAAATAGATATTTAACCCAAACCGGATATACTATTATTGCCAAACAAAGAAACACAGCAAATGCCGTTGCCGAATGTCCCGAAGGGAAACTATTGATTTCGTTAGGTTCGAGTCCCGGCACAATATATAAATGATATAAGCCTTTAAAAAATGTTATCGGTCGCGGTGTTCCGTAAAACAGGACTCTTTTGATAAAGGTAACTATTATTCCTGTTACTGCTATCGAAGTTCCCATTAACAACGAACTTCGAAAAGAATATAATAGCATTAATACGATTAAGAAGACTGCAAAATGACCATCTCCAACATTCGTGTAACTGAGGAAAAAGCGATCGAAAAACGGACTATGAAATCCATTGATAAATACATGGATATCGTATTTCGAAAATACAACTAAGATCACGACAATAAATAATGCTATGATCAGATAAGTCCACAAAAACTCCTTTGCTTTCAGATAGAGTGACTGCATACGTTTAATTCAATTCTTTGTACGTCGACCTTTTATTTAACCGTTTCCGGTAACAATACCGCTTTCAACATATCGGCCGAATTGAAATATTTCTTTGCCGCTGCTTTAATATCGTCAGCTGTGATCGATTTTATTCGAGCTAACGTAGTATCATAACTTTCAACGTCAAAATCGCCTGTTACCTGTGTTTCAAGAACCGAAAGCCAATAGTTGTTTTTCTTTACAGAATTCTCCAAACTACGGATTTTTTGTTCACGGATCTTTTCAACATCAACTGCTACCGGACCATTTTCAATTAGACGTTGCATCTCGCCTTTTATTGTCAAGAACAATGTATCAACCGACTCCGGTGCACAACCGAACGAAAGTTTTAACGCACATACTGTTTTAGGGTTCTTTTGAACCACTTCGCGGGCTCGTACTCCATATACACGTCCTTGATCTTCACGCATCGATTCGCGTAATTTTATATTTAATATTTCAACCAGATAGTTGATTGTCAATAGTTCTTTCCTGTCCCAAACGGTAGGATTATTTATTTGCATAAATACGGTCGATTGGGGTTCAAGACCTTTCTTTACAACCACATTGGTTTGTCCTTTGGGAAATTCAGGTTGTAAATACTTTGCCTTTTCGGTTGCCGGTGATGACGGTAGATTGCCGATCCATGTTTGTAATGAAGGTAATAATGAATCAACCTTAAAGCTTCCTACTACAATAAAGGTAAAATCGGCTGCATTGCCAAAACGTTGCTTATCGAATGCCAATGCTTTAGCCTTATCTATAGAATGATAAATTGAAGTATCGTTCATTAAGGTAAAACGTTTGTTATTGCTATATAATATCTTGAATAAGGTATCGGAAAAGATAGCCTTTGGATTAGACTTTTGAAACGACAAATCGGTTATTTTCTTACTGATGTAGGTTTTATATGTTTCTTCATCAATGCGGGGTGCCGTAAAATATAAATAGTTCAATTGCAACAGCGTTCCAAAATCTTTTGGACTGGCTTCGCCTTTCAAGCTTTCGTTTTCGAGTGCTATATTAGAATGCAGGTTGGCAGTATTGCCGCTCATTTTCTTTTGCAGACTCACATCGTCAAAATCGCCGAGTCCGCTTGCATTTATTAAGTCTGATGTTGTTCGTGCGGTATATACATCGTTATCGTTACATAACGATTGTCCTCCGGGACTTATGCCTAGGAATAAGATCTCATCGTTTTTCCAATTATTAGGTTTTAATATCAGCTTAGCTCCATTTTCAAGCGTGATTTCGGTATAACCAAAGGTTTTATTTTCAACTCTCTTTGTTATTTTTACCGGACTTAGTTTTTTGTCGACCAAGGGTTTCTCTACATACGAATCGACATATTTTTCAGATTTAATTCCTTTTGCAGCGGTATAGGTATCAAGAATTTCTTTCGAGCTTGGAACTATTATTTTATCGTTTTGTGGAAGCATTACGATAAACACAACATTATCTTCGGTAATCCATGTTTTTGCCAATGCATTTAACTCGTCAACCGTAATTGAAGGAAGCATTTGCTTAGCATATTCGTATTCGTTATCAATGCCCGGAATTGGTTCCTGAGTTAAGAAATTGCGGATATATTCTTCGACCAACGATTTCGATTCGGTCTTGTTTTTTTCTTGTGCCATCTTCTCGTACATCGATAAGATTTCTTTCTTTTGACGGTCGAGTTCTCCTTGAGTAAATCCGAATGCTTTTAATTGATTGTTTACTTCAACCATTTTTGTAAGCGATTCTTTTACTTTATTTTCTTTTGCCACTGCTGTTGACGAATAACTATCTTTTGTGCGACCCATAAACTCGCTGTATTCAGAACCCGCTTCGATAAAAGGTGCATCAGGCTTATGCATTATCTCTTCATAACGACTATTAATCATACCATTGAACAACGAATTAAGCAATAAACTTTTGTAATCGCCTACTGTTTTTTGAACTTTATGGGGTAATTTATAAAACATCTGAACAATGCTATAGGGAAATTCTTTATCGGTCGTTACACTCACCAACGGCTCTTTATTATCGGGAATTTCGTAATCAAGACGTGGACGTTCTTTTACCGGATTAACCGAAGACTCAAAGTATTTCTTTACCAGATGTTCCAATGTATCGACATTAACATCACCAACCACCGAAACGGCCATTAAATCGGGACGATACCAATCGCGATAGAATTGTTTAACCGTATCGTAAGGAAATGCATCAAGGTTTTCTTTTGTTCCTATTGGCATACGCTCGGCATAACGTGATCCTTTCAAAAGTACCGGCCAGTATTGTTTACGCATTCTATCGCTTGCTCCAAGTCCCAAACGCCATTCGGAGATAACCACTCCACGTTCTTTATCTATTTCTTTATTATCGAAGCTCACGTTTTGCGACCATTCGTGCAACACCATCATAGCAGTGTCAACCAAACCGGGACGATCGGCAGGTACGGAAAGAATATAAACCGTTTCGTCGAAACTGGTATACGCATTTAACTCTGCTCCAAACTCTATCCCCATCTTTTCAAGGAAGTTAACTAAATCAGCTTTCGGAAATGCTTTTGTTCCGTTGAAACACATGTGTTCACAAAAATGTGCAAGTCCAACCTGCGACTGATTCTCTTGCATTGAGCCTGCATTTACAGCCAAACGAAGTTCAAGACGCTTTTCGGGTTGCTTATTGTGTTTGATATAATAGGTAAGTCCATTTTTTAACGTGCCTTTCTTAATTGCCGGATCGACAGGTATGCGAGCTGTAATATCTATTGTTTGAGCCGATAAGCCTAACGATAATACAAAGAGTATCGAAAGCAGAACATTTTTTTTAATCATAATAGCTTCTATTTTTACATTTTTATTGGAATGATTTGAACCCGGCATTGTTAGCTAAATCTTATTATAAGATAGTGGGGTTTCATCCTTTTTTTTAAATCTTTCTTGGTTACTAAACGCAAATGTAACGAAGTATTTTACAAAGTACTATTTTCATTTCGTCATTTTTGAAAAATATGTACATTGCACGATATTACTTTTAATAAATCTTTACTAATTTAACGATTATTCGAACGCTGATGAATCGGACTTAATCAACGCAGATTTTTACCGTTTATTATTAATTCTGATTTTATCGTTGCGTTATAATTCAAATATCTATCAAATGAAAATCAATCTTATTGTCATTTCAAAAACCGATCAAAAGTATATGCACGAAGGTGTTCAGGAATATGTTAAACGCCTCACCCGCTATATTCAATTCGAATTGATAGAAATACCCGATCTTAAGAATGCAAAAAATATGTCGACCGACGAACAAAAGAAGAAAGAAGGCGAACTTATTGTTCAAAAGATAGAGAAAGGCAGCGAAATCATTTTACTCGACGATAAAGGTAAAGACTATACTTCAATGCAATTCTCAAAACTTTTGCAAGATAAAATGAACAGCGGCGTGAAAGTCCTTACGTTTATCATTGGTGGTCCTTATGGTTTTTCGGAAGAGATCTATGCTTTGGCTCATTCAAAATTTTCGCTTTCGCGAATGACTTTCTCCCATCAAATGGTTCGTCTTATTTTTCTCGAACAGTTGTATCGAGGTTTTACTATTCTAAAGAATGAACCGTATCATCATGAATAGAGGGTGGAAGGGTGAATAATATTGTTATAATTAATCAGTTTGCAATCCTGAGATCAAATCATTTAATTCTTTATCTGTTATAGATTCTGTTTCACTTTTGTCATATATCGAAATAAGATTTACAATAATTTCTTCACCTTCATTTTCAATAATACCAATAATCTCAGTTTCAATATGACTTATAACTCTTAATCCTCCACGTTTACCTTTTCCTTTACTTTTAACCGCAAGTCTTATTTTATATGAACTTTTCCCAATTGGAACTCCTAAGTGTGGATTTTTAATTAATTCACTTTCAAGTTGAGATAAGTCTTTTCTCAATGAAGAGAATTTTTTCAATAATGGTTTTGCTTGTTTTTTAAAACTTTTAGCAACTTTTACGATCACTCTCATTAAGAAAATCTGAAAGATTTTGTAATCTTGTTCCTTGTCTTTTTGCAGCTTTTATTTCAGTTAATCCATTTTGTATCGAAACAAATACTTTTAATTTGTTTTGTAATTTATGATAATCGGCATTTATCTTCTCCCATTTCTTAAAAGGAACAATAACCGAAGTTTTTACTCCGAAATCATCAACGATATATTGCATTTGATCTTTCATCTTTTAAATCTTTCAAACAAAATTAATCTATTTTTTGAAATTTGTATCGAATATTTGAAATTTTGAGCATATACATCACGGTCAAGATGAATCAACCAAATTTCACTTTGCTTCATAGAAAACATCAAAATCAATACTTGTGAAGGCTTTAAGCTCTTTATCATCATTATAGTCTGATAATAATAGTTCGGCAGCTTTTTCCATTTGCGACAATTCTTCATATTTACGCATTGAGTGAATTGATTTTTCAATGACATAAATCCTTTTCTCAATTGGCAAATTCTGAATCTCTCTTATAATTTCATTTGTAGTCATACTATATGAGTTTAAAACAAATTTACAAATGTTATTTGATAATCAATTCTTTATTTTGATTAATATTCGTTTAATATAAATCAAAATGTTCTCCAAATCATGCAATATTATTATGACGATCATATTTATTAATGTATAATTACTGTTTTTACTTTATAAAGAATGAATTATATATACATGAATAAATAGTAGAAGGTCAATTGTAGCCCAAACGAATATTCTGAACTCAGCTTTCGCTAAGATTTACTCTTTACCTTTTTCAATAAACTCTCTGCAAATATGTAAAAGTTCAGAATTGATACTTTAAACGGTCTAATAATCTAAGGAATTTAATCTAACGTTATATTTTATTCATTCTCTAAAAAGACTACACCTATAAGAAAACAAAAGCCCGATACATATTTCGTATCGGGCTTCAATTTATGCTTTTTCGCTAATCTCTTTCTTTGGTCTCGTTCCTCGCCACAAGAAATATGCTCCGACGAGAACAAAGGGGATGCTTAATATTTGTCCCATATTGATGGGCATACTATTTTCAAAATCGACTTGTTCGTTCTTCAAGAATTCTATAAAGAACCGGAAAGTAAACACCAGCGTTAATACCAATCCAATCAGTATCTCGTTGCGAACCGTATTTGTTTTACTCTTTCGTATATAATATAGAAGTAGTATAGCGAAAATGGTAAAATATGCAAGTGCCTCGTATATCTGAGTTGGATGATGTGGTTCCAAGCGTTCCATGCCATACATCACATCGGTACTTTTAACGAAATAAAAACCCCAGGGCATTGTTGTAACGTGACCATATATCTCCGAATTCATAAGATTTCCTAATCGAATCAACCCAGCCGATACCGGCACAACAATAGCTGCTCTCGAAAGCACCCATAGATAATCCAATTTATATCTTCGCGAAAAGATATAAAAGGCTATTAAAACGCCTAACGTAGCACCATGGCTTGCAAGTCCACCTTCCCATATCTTGAGAATATTTAGCGGATGACTGATATAACCTTCTTCAACCACTTGTCCCATCAGATTCTTTTGGTCGAACCAAGGACCGTAAAATAAACAATGTCCTAAACGTGCTCCTGCAATCACACCAATAAGTGCGGCTGTAGTCATACCATCGAGTACCTCAACTTTTATATTTTCTTTCTTTATGATTTTTTGCATAATGAAATAACAGATCGGAAAACCCGATGCAAATAAGAGTCCGTACCATCGCACATGAAAACCCGGGATTATCTCGGGTCGTACATTCCATGTAATGAAGTTTATAATAGCTAAAAGCATTTCCCTTTTTAATTAATTGATGAATCGAACGATACCCCGGTATAATTCTGTGGCGTTATTTTTTTCAATTCCGCCTTTACCGAATCCGACACTAGTAACGTATCGATAAACGTTGCTATTGTTTGCTGCGTTATTTTTTGATTGGTACGGGTAAGGTCTTTCAATGCCTCGTAAGGTTTTGGATATCCTTCGCGACGTAAAACGGTTTGAATTCCTTCCGATACCACAATCCAGTTTTCTTCCAAATCGTGAGCAATAGCTTTTTCGTTTAATAAAAGTTTATTCAATCCTTTTAGTATCGATTCGAACGCAATGATTGAATGTCCTAGAGGCACTCCAATGTTTCGTAATACGGTAGAGTCGGTTAAATCGCGTTGTAAACGCGATAAGGGAAGTTTAGCAGCAAGATGTTCGTATATTGCATTAGCCAAACCGAGATTACCTTCAGCATTCTCAAAATCAATCGGATTAACCTTATGTGGCATTGCCGATGATCCGATTTCTCCTGCTTTAATTTTTTGTTTAAAATATTCCATCGAAACATAGGTCCACATATCCCTGCAAAGGTCGATAAGAATGGTATTCAATCGTTTTGCAGCATCAAACCATGCAGCTAGATTATCATAATGTTCTATTTGTGTTGTTGTTTGCGAACGGTTTAATCCTAATACGCTATTTACAAAAGCATTTCCAAATTCCACCCAATTGTATTCCGGATAGGCTACCTGATGTGCATTGAAATTACCTGTTGCCCCACCAAATTTAGCAGAATAAGGCACTTGATGCAATTGACCGATCTGTACCGTCATACGTTCGGCAAAAACAGCTATTTCTTTTCCCAAACGAGTTGGCGATGCAGGCTGTCCATGAGTATGTGCTAACATTGGAATATCTTTCCACTCCATTGCAAAGGCACTTAAGGTATCGGTTATACTACGAAGCATTGGCAAATACTCTAAAGCAGTAGCTTCTTTTAATGAAAGCGGTACCGAAGTGTTGTTTATATCTTGCGAGGTTAATCCGAAATGGATAAACTCTTTAAATTGCACTAACGCGAGAAGATCGAATTTTTCTTTTATGAAATATTCAACAGCCTTCACATCGTGATTGGTCGTTTTTTCAATGTCTTTGATTCTTTGTGCATCTTCAACCGTAAAATTGAGATAGATAGCCCGTAATGCAGGAAATGTAGCACGACTTACTTCCTTTAATTGAGGAAGGGGTATTGAACAGAGTGCAATAAAATATTCAATCTCTACCTTAACACGATATTTTATAAGTGCATATTCAGAGAAATACTTGTCGAGTCTTGAGGTTTTATCTCTGTAACGACCGTCGATAGGCGAAATTGCTGTTAATGAAGTAAGTTCCATATAATTTGTTACTTTTTAAAGAAGCTGCAAATGTATGAAACCCTCGTTTACAAACCTATGTGATTAAGAATTTATTTTATGAGTATCAGAGCTATTTTACTGTTGACATTTAAAATAGCACTAAAAGCAATAGTACTATCAACAACTATCCTAATTATAAAAGACGTTTCCGTGCTTTTGCCCATCTACCAACTTTAGCTTCTCGAACAAGTGTTTGAACTTGTTCTTCTGTAGCATACGATTTTTGGCTAAGCTCTTTATAACGAATATAATTTGCCATTTCCTGTAAATCGATAATATTAATTGATGAAGGTAATCGTATAATCACTTCATCAGAAGTTCTTTCTACTTTCATAATACAATTATTTATTATCAAAGATACAAATTAATGAGTTGAACAATTTACGTAACTGTTTAAAATGAAATTTTGAATCTTTTAATCATTAAATTCATTATCTTTATCTGTATTAAAGTAATTGTCGTTTTATAAATGAAATTCGATAGATTACTTTTTATATCAATCTCTCTTAATAGAATTTAGAATGTAAGAATCTTTACTATTATTTCGAAAATGAAAACGCAATTAGATAACGAAGAAAAACAACTGTTAGAATCAGTTGAAAATGGTGAATGGGAAAAGATACCTGATTCAGACACTATGCTTGCTGAATTCAAAAAAATTGCTCAAACAACTTTGAATAAAAAACATAAAATTTCAATAAATATTCCTGAAAATGATTTTATGCTTTTACAAAGGAAGAGTCTTGATACTGGGATATCAACTGAAATGCTTGTTCGTTCACTTATTCATAATTATACCACAGGTAAAGTAAAATTAATTGTATGATCTTGTGGATTATATAATTAATTTTGGCTGTAGTTTAATATTGCGTTGCAAAACATAATTCAATAAATTATCTAATCAATGTAGTTGTATAATCAAGATAAAAAGGTTTTTCATTTAAATCCTTTTATCGTAATTCAAATACATTACAAAAGGATAACTAAATCTATTATAATAAGATAATAAGGTTTTGGAGTTTATCATGCTTTGACTACTAAGGTTACTAAGAATTAAACAATGTAACATTGGTATTGAATGTGATCAAAGATTCGAATAAGTCTTAAGTAGATAAAACCATAAATAGAAACGAAAACCTACTATATAACTACAATGCGAATTAGAGCTTACTAGATGCTATTGAACCCTTTTCAGGGTTCCTCTCATCTTGTGTTTTTACACCCCGTATTTCATACGGGGCTATTGAAATTAAACCACTTCGTGGTTGTTGACTGAGCAAAATCCTGAAAGGATGTAATGTGATTAGCCACGGGTGAAACCCGTGGTAGAATGGTGAAAACGATTCCGAACCCTGAATGGGTTCAATATCCAATTGATATAAATACCTATATCAATTAACATATAATAAAGTTATCTTAATTTAGATGTTCAATTTTCTAAAATTGCGATGACTTAGTAGAATATAAAACAACAGAGAATCAGAATCTTATTACCTTATTATTATGAATAGTTTACGATTATTTCTATACCTAATCATAGAAGTAAGGGAATAGAAATGTTTTAAAATATCTATTACAACGCTACTATAAACTACAGCCTTAATTTTATACTTCTCTGACAGAACTTAAATTATTGCTTTGATAAACCCTTTTACAATAATCCCTTACTAACCCACCATCGGAATGAAAGTAACAAACCTGCTTTAGCAGGACGAAAGCTCATAAAGTAATATAGTGCCAAAGCACACGAAACACCCCATTTCATTAGTTCGCGTACATAGCTTTTTATCTTTTCTATTATCCGTTCTTTTGCCCTCGTTTTCTCACTCAATCCTACACCAATAGCTTGTTTTTCGATAAATGTCTTGGTGGCTCGTTCAATAGGGATAATATGATGTACAAAAGGTTTGGGTGCGTAATATATATGTCCTCCTACTTTTATTATTCGCAAGTAAATATCTTTTTCTTCGCCACCCATCATGTTTTTTCCTACTCGTCCCAGTTCAGGATTAAACATTCCTATTGTATCGAATATTGAACGACGGAAAATCATATTGGCTCCTACCGGATATCGTTTACCGCTCAGTTTCTTCTCTTGTTCGCCCAAATCGAGGGTTGAGAATATTGGCATTAACAAGGGCGATATCCAACGAGGTTCCAGTCCTTCGAAACGTGGATAAATGCGACCTCCAATGAGTGTTGCATCTGGATAGGTTTTGATGAACGATTGTATTTCGCGTAAATAGTCGGGACAAGCTACAGCATCGTCGTCGATAAACGAAACGTATGTTCCCTGAGCCATTACAATACCTCTGTTACGGGCATGCGAAAGACCTTGTGCCATTTCTAAATAATAGGTACAATGCAGTTTTGGATGTTCATCAATAAACGATTTTGCTATTGTAGCTGTGTTATCGGTACAATTGTTATCGATAAGAATCAGTTCCCACAACGATGGATCAAGCGATTGTTTCGCAAGACTTTCGAGAGCCAGAGGTAGAAATTTGTCGCGATTATAGGTGCATATTACGACAGATATAAGAAAGGATTCCTGCATTTTTTATTGCGAAAGAGGTTGAGTAAACCGTTTTACATCATCAATAGTAATCGTTTTCTCGCTTAATATAATCAAACGTTCTATTACATTTCTAAACTCACGGATATTTCCTGTCCAGCTATATGTTTTTAACATTTCGATAGCATCGGCATCAATATCCTTTTTTTGCATTCCCATTTCCAGACAAATATCTTTTAGGAAATGATCGGCAAGCATCGGGATGTCATCTTTACGATCTTTGAGTGAAGGTACTTTAATGAGTATCACGCTTAAACGATGATACAAATCTTCGCGAAAACGTCCGGCTGCGATTTCTTCTTTTAGATCTTTATTTGTTGCAGCAATAACGCGGACATTAATCGTAATATCACCATCGCCTCCAACACGCGATATTTTATGTTCTTGCAATGCACGTAGTACTTTAGCTTGTGCCGAAAGACTCATATCGCCTACTTCATCAAGAAAGATGGTTCCGTTTTCGGCCTGTTCGAATTTACCTTTGCGTTGTTTAATTGCCGAAGTAAATGCTCCTTTTTCGTGACCGAACAATTCGCTTTCTATTAATTCAGAAGGTATGGCTGCACAGTTTACCTCAACAAATGGTCCTGAAACCCGATTACTTTGATCGTGAATTGCACGAGCCACCAATTCTTTACCGGTACCATTGCCTCCGGTAATCAATACCCGTGCATCGGTAGTCGATACTTTCGAAATCATTTGACGTATATCGCCTAATGGAGCACTCTCGCCTATCATTTGATATTTGTTTTCTATTTTTTTCTTCAAGCTTTTTGTTTCTTGAACCAATACCGTTTTGTCGAGTGCATTTTTTACGGTAATCAAAATCCGGTTAAGATCGAGTGGCTTGGCTATGAAATCGTATGCACCCATTTTTATTGATTCTACTGCAATATCAATTGTTCCATGTCCCGAAATCATCACAACCGGAATATCAGGATGTTCGGTATGTACCTTCTTAAGCACTTCCATACCATCCAAACCTTCCATCTTAATATCGCAAAACACAAGGTCGAAATGTGTTGCTTCAATTTTCTCAAGCCCTACCAAACCATTTTCGGCAACATCGGCTGAGTGTTTTTCAAATTCAAGAATTTCTTTCATCGAGTTTCGAATACCCCGCTCGTCGTCTATTATTAATATCTTAGCCATTAGTATGAAATTATTGTCTATAAAGTAAAAACTTATTTTTGTTAGTGATCATATTTCTCTGAATAGTACACGATGACAATTTAATTATTCTTGCGGATCTCTTGTAAAAGTCTTTGCTTATCAATGGGAACAACACCTGCATATTCACAAACCAACCCTCCGGCTATATTACTGATTCGTGCAATTTCCGTAGCATCAAGCCCTGCAATTAAACACATCGTTGCAACACTGATAACCGTATCGCCCGCACCCGACACATCTGCCACTTCGCGTATATGTGTGGGAACATGGTAAAACGAATCGCCATCGGTAATTATCATCCCCAGTTCCGATAAGGTTACCATCAAATGACGGATTCCCATATCATGACGGAATGATGCTATATTAGAATGTATTGCATCAAAATCGCTTTTCTTTATTTCTACTTTCAATCCCTCGCACAATTCTTTGAAATTTGGTTTGAATAGGGTAACTCCTTTATAATCGAGAAAATTCCTTTTTTTGGGATCAACCGAAATTGGTATTTGTTTTGTTTTTGCAAAGGCAACTATTGCTTTAATGATATTTGTCGATATTACTCCTTTATCGTAATCTTCGAATATTATAGCATTAATTTTCTCTTCGTTTACAATCGTATATATTTGCTGTATAATGGTTTCTTCCTGCTTTTCGGTGACCGAATAGGTAATTTCGTCATCTATTCTCAAGCAATGTTGATTACCGCTGATTACTCGTGTTTTTGTAGTTGTTTTTCGGCTCTTATCACATATTATTCCAATGTTCGACATACCTTGATCTTCGAGAAGATCAAGAAAAATCCTGCCTTTTTCATCTTCACCAATAATTGAACACAAAATTGGTTTGCCACCTAACGATTTAATGTTTAAAGCTACATTAGCAGCACCACCCAAACGATTTTCTCGTTTCTCTACCGAAACTATCGGAACCGGTGCTTCGGGCGAGATACGTTCAACCTTACCCCAGAGGTAAGCATCAACCATTACATCACCTATTATGAGAACCGAATAATTTGAAAACGAGTCAAACAATTCTTGAAATTTCATGTATTTAGTATTTAATTATTTTAAAAGGTTTGATGTGAACACACATCAAAAATTATATTCATATGTACGTAACTTCGTTGTGCTCGCAAGCTTAGTTGCGTCTTACTAGCAATACGAGTTTCGCCTTGTTACTACCATAATTTGTTTGTAAAGCAAAGGTACATATTTATATATAGAAATGAAATCTTTTTACGATTCGGCGTCTTTTGAAACTGCGATGTTATTCTTCAATTTTTCGTATCCTGCACGTTTCAGAGGGCTATCTTTTGCTAATAGGTTAAAATCGTTACTCGACAATTGTTCGAAATCTTGTTTGCTTAACGTCTGTAAAAACGGAGTAATCATAAAATCAGCTTCGGAATGTGGTTTTGCAAACTTATTCCATGGACATACATCTTGACAAATATCACAGCCGAAAATAAAAGATGATGTAGCTAAAGCTCCTTTTTGCAGTTCGCCTTTCTTTTCAATGGTGAGGTACGATATACATTTTGTAGCATTAACCATTCCTTTACTTTCAATCGCTTTTGTTGGGCAAGCATCGATGCATTTGGTACAGTTGCCACAACTTTGTAATGCAAACGGACTATCGTATTCCAATGCTACATTTACAATCAACTCGCAAAGGAAAAAGTATGATCCTGCCTTAGGTAGTATTAAAAGCGAATGTTTGCCTATCCAACCTAATCCGCTTTCAACAGCCCAGGCACGTTCTAGTATCGGTGCAGAATCGGCAAAAGCCCGACCTGTAATGGAAGGATCGATGGTTTGTAATGCTTTTAGTAGTAGAAGAAGTTTCTCTTTTAACACGATATGATAATCTTTGCCATAAGCATATTTGGCAATTTGATAGCTTTCGCTATTCTGTTTCTCTTTTGGATAGTAATTAAATGCTAAACAAATAACAGACTTAGCTCCCTCAACAAGTAAAGAGGGATCGTACCTTTTTTCCTTGTTTCGTTCCAGATACGACATTTCGCCTTGATAACCTTTCGTTAACCACAACTCAAAGCCGTTTTTTTGTTCTGTCAATTCACGAACAGCAGAAATACCGCACGAGGTAAAACCCAATGCCGAAGCTTGTTGTTTAATAAATAAAGATAATTGTAATTCAGACTTTTCCAAGCAGATAACGGGTTATTCTTCCAAATCGTAGAATGGATCTTCGAAATCGCGCGTTCCGTTTTGTTGACCGCGTTTCATAAGGAAATCTTTTAGCGTATCCGACACATGCAGTTTGATCCGACCATTAACTTCTTTTACCCATTGAATTGAGCGTTCTTGTGGTGAACGAACTTGCAAAACCCATATTTCTTCTAAACAAAAGAACCGTTTTATTTCAAATTTCTTTTTTATAGCAGTAATGAATGTTTCAAGAGTTTCGCATTCCGAAGCCGTTAAAAGTACTTGGGTGTTTTTGCTTTCCTTTTTCCAGTATTTCAAAATAATTCTGAACGTAAAGTCTTGCTCCGACAATCGTAGATCGGTTACTATGCTGCTGTTTATCAATATTTCAGAGTTCATAATGAAAACTTTTAAAGTATAACTAATGTACGAAATTCTACGTTCGTTTAGACTTACAGTTTTCTTTTTTATTACACAAAAGCCATTTTGTTCATAACTTACTATGGAACCAAAACGATAGGATTTATTAAGTAATTGAAGTTGTGAAGCTTTGTTTTATGAAGCAGAATAAGAAGCAGAGAGTTATTTCATCGTACATAAAAAGCCTAAACGCAACATATCGAAATAAAAGAGATTTTGCCCTCTTTCTATTAAATTGCGTTCTATGCTTTTATGCATTAATCGATATATAATGCCCACCAAAGGAGTTAATCCGAAAAGTTTCAATTTTGTATAGTATCGTAATAATTTAACATCTTGTTTTAAATCATTATAATAATATCCTCGGTTTAAAATAGAGAAAAGATTTACCACACTCGAAAGTGCTTTAGTAATAAACTCCGAATTTGAATCTAATTCAAGATGATATAAAGGATTATCAATATGTTTAATAACGATATTGTGATGTTTCAATTCCAATCCGAACACCGTATCTTCATGTCCATAATGAGTAAGCGACTCGTCGAACGAAACTTTTTGAAGTATCGATTTTGAAATGAGAAAATTAAAGGTCATAAAAGAATTATTAGGAACGATATTCCTTTCTTCAGCCGTTTTACATTCTCTGCGTTTACCATATTTTAAACGTAAATCGAAATCGTTTTTTTGCGAATACTCTTTATAAGACGAAGCATAACCCATTCCACCGCAAACCACCACTTCGCCCTTACATTCTTTTACATAATCGGCAATAAATGTCTTGCTTTGAACATCAGCATCGGAATCCATAAATAGCAAATAGTCGTATTTGGCCGATAAGCTCAATCTGTTTCTTATTTTAGAACGACCGATGTTTTGAGGCAGCTCAGTATAAACAACATGGCGTAAATTGGCTATTTCCCTATTCAATAAACGGAATCTCGAATCAGAAACATCATCTAAAACTACAATTTCAAACGGTACCTTCTCCATTAAAGCTTGTTTTTGAAGCTCTATTACCAGATGTCTGATATCGAAGTTATATACCGGAATAAGAATTGATAGCATGTAATCCTAATTTTAATAACACACTTAAGATGTAGTTAGAAGCGAAAGGTTGCGTTAACGATTAAATTATTATAAAAAATATATTTTCGAAATTGTCCGTCAATATTAGAATTGTTTTGTTTTTTTTATACATTTGTAATCTAAGTGTTTATTCAAACTAGTATATTTTTACATGAATATCTTTTCTCTTTCCGAATCAAAAAGAACACCAGAAATTATATTTAATCTGGAAACAGGTGAACTTATTTTTAATGGAAATTCGACTCCCGAAGATGTCAATTTATTCTATTCTCCTTTACTAACGTGGATTGATATCAACAAACCCCTCATTGTTAATGATATCAAAACAATTTCAATTCAGGTGAATCTAGTATATTTTAATTCGGCAACACTTAAATTCCTCGTATCGTTATTAAAATACATTATCAGTTTAAAAGGTATTGACAATGTTAAAATCACCTGGTGTTACGACCGCGATGATGAAGATATGCTTGAAACGGCAAAAGACATTTCGAAAGTATTATCTATACCTATTAAATTCGTAGTAAAAGAATAATACTCTTAATTAATTCAAATACTTGAATTAATGCCGTTTATTGTTTCTTCTCTGTTTATTTAGAATAATTATAAATAAATAAAAAAGAGAAATCTAATCTTCAATTATTTCCAAAACCAATTAAATTTGCGGGGAATATTAATCACAGTTTTACTCTAAATTATTCATTATGGCGAATATGTTTTCTTCAACTATCGGGAAAAAGCTGATAATGAGTCTTAGCGGACTTTTTCTCATCACGTTCTTGTTAGTACATTTATCGGTGAATCTCACCATGTTGGTCAGTTCTGACCTTTACAACGAAGGTGCCCATTTCATGGCAACCAATCCGTTTATTAAAATCATGGAACCGGTACTCGGTTTAGGTCTGATTATTCACATCATGTATGCAATAATATTAACGCTGCGAAATCTAAAATCGCGTCCAATTCCTTACGATGTAAAAAACGAAGGCAATAGCAGCACCTGGTCGGCACGCAACATGTTTGTATTAGGTTGTTTTGTATTGACCTTTACAATCATTCATATAATTAATTTCTGGTGGAAAATTAAAGTATCGGGCAGTATTCCAACAACAACGGTTAATGGCGTTGAAATGCACGATACCTTTACATTGGTTACGTCTTTATTCCAAATTTGGTGGTACGATGTTATTTATATTATATCGTTTGCATTCTTAGGATTACATTTATCTCATGGCTTTTGGTCGGCATTTCAAACAATTGGAATGAATAATAGTAAATGGTTTAAACGTTTAAAAATAGCAGGACATATTTACGCAACCGTTATCGTATGCGGATTTACCATTATTCCCCTTTATTTTTTATTACAATAATTTTTAACGTATTACAGATTAGATTATGAGTACTTTAGATTCAAAAATACCAGCTGGGGACATTTCAAAGAAATGGTCGGATTACAAATCTCACCAAAAACTGGTGAATCCTTCAAATAAAAGAAAACTTGATGTTATCATTGTCGGTACAGGTTTAGCAGGAGCATCGGCTGCTGCAGCTCTTGGCGAAATGGGCTTCAATGTAAAAAGTTTCTGCTATCAAGACAGTCCACGTAGAGCTCACTCAATTGCAGCTCAAGGTGGAATAAATGCAGCAAAGAATTATCCAAACGACGGCGATAGCATTTTCCGTTTATTTTACGATACTATTAAAGGTGGTGATTATCGTGCTCGCGAAGGCAACGTTCATCGTTTAGCTGAAGTTAGTGGCGACATTATCGACCAATGTGTTGCTCAAGGTGTACCTTTTGCTCGCGAATACGGCGGATTACTCGACAACCGTTCGTTCGGTGGTGCTCAAGTATCGCGTACCTTCTATGCAAAAGGACAAACCGGACAACAATTATTATTAGGAGCTTACAGTGCAATCAACCGTCAAATTGCAAAAGGAACGGTTACCATGTACAATCGTACCGAAATGATGGACGTTGTAATGGTTGATGGTAAATGTCGTGGTATTGTTACCCGCGATTTAATTACCGGTAAAATTGAAAGTCATTTCGGACATGCAGTGATTCTTGCAACCGGTGGTTACGGAAATTTATTCTTCCTTTCGACCAACGCAATGGGTTCTAACTGTAGTGCTGCAATAAAAGCTTACCGTAAAGGAGCTTTCTTCGCAAATCCTTGTTATGTACAAATTCACCCTACTTGTATTCCTGTACATGGCGATTTCCAATCAAAATTAACCTTGATGTCGGAATCACTTCGTAACGATGGTCGTGTGTGGGTTCCTGCAAAGAAAGAAGATGCAGAAGCAATTCGTGCAGGCAAAAAGAAACCTACCGATTTATCGGAAGAAGAAAGAGATTATTATCTTGAACGTCGTTACCCTGCTTTTGGAAACTTAGTGCCACGTGATGTTGCATCCAGAGCAGCAAAAGAACGTTGCGATGCAGGATTCGGAGTTGGTTCCGGATTAGCTGTTTATCTTGATTTCAAAACTGCTATCGATCGTTTAGGAGAAAAAACAATAGAAGCTCGTTATGGAAACCTATTCCAAATGTACGAGAAGATTGTTGATGACAATCCATACAAAACACCAATGATGATCTATCCCGCTATTCACTACACAATGGGTGGTCTTTGGGTTGATTATGAACTCCAAACAACAGTACCCGGATTATTTGCAGCAGGTGAAGCAAACTTCTCCGATCATGGTGCAAACCGCTTGGGAGCTTCTGCATTGATGCAAGGTTTAGCTGATGGATATTTTGTATTACCGTATACTATTCAAAACTATTTAGCCGATCAAATCAGTGTTCCAAGAATTAAAACTGATTCTCCTGAATTTAAAGCAGCAGAAAACGACGTTAAAGCACACATCGAAAAATTGATGAGCATTAAAGGAAAACGTTCTGTCGATTCAATTCACCGTGAATTGGGAATGCTTATGTGGGACAACGTTGGTATGGCTCGCAACAAAAAAGGTTTGGAAGAAGCAATTGAAAAGATTCAAGATATCAAAAAAACATTCTGGAGTGATCTAAGAATCCCCGGAAATGTTGATGAAATGAATGTTGAGCTTGAAAAAGCAAATCGTGTTGCCGATTTTATAGAACTAGGCGAAATGATGGCAATGGATGCACTTAATCGAGAAGAATCGTGTGGAGGACACTTCCGCGAAGAATATCAAACTCCCGATGGAGAAGCTTTACGTCAAGACGATAAGTTTGCATACGTAGCCGCATGGGAATGCAAAGGCGAAGGTCAGAAACCGGTTCTTCATAAGGAAGAATTGAAATTTGAAGCTCTTGAATTAAAGCAACGTAATTATAAATCATAGTAAGAATAGGTTTTATGAACGTCTTGAAAGGGACGCGATTATAATAAATATAGGCTGTAGTTTAAAATAGCGTTGTAAATTAAAGTATAATTTATATCTTGGTCGAAAATATATATTATGGATTATCTGCAAATATTATCAGCCATACGTGATCTTTCGTTAACAGAACAAAATCAAT
>Ga0265338_10001692_pt1 | contig 35030 bp, 23 predicted proteins | sample 42126metaG_FD_193579 | JGI IMG/M metagenome (GOLD analysis project Ga0265338, IMG submission 193579) | Rhizosphere microbial communities from Carex aquatilis grown in University of Washington, Seatle, WA, United States - 4-21-26 metaG | ecosystem: Host-associated > Plants > Roots > Rhizosphere...
CCATGAGTTTGGCATCCAAGCTTCCGGTGTTGGGTGTTTGAATCGTGTCACAAAATATGCGAGAGGCAAACGTAGCAGTCCACGCATTCGCGCTAACTCTCTCAGAGACAGAGCGCGGTAACTAACCCTGTAATAGCCTGCAGTACACATACGCGAAGCGTCGCCTAACGTCCAAGCTCAGCCACCGCCGCTGAGGGGTGATCCCGCTCTGCGGGACAATCCTGACAATCAAATTTCATAAATCGTCCAACTGGCCGGCGTAGCGGCGGTTGTCTGCAGCGCCTTTGTTAGGCGCTTCACAAATCTCCGCCGAATGCATCTGAACCTAAAACTTGGATCTTCGCTCGGCTGGCAAAGTAATAAATATATCCGCTCGCTTCCGTCCCGTATGACCAATCAATCCAGATATCTCCCGCTTTGACTGTCGTATTGTGGTCTGCCCGAGGAGTGACATCGTATCCTTTCCCATTCGCACTCGGCTTCCGATCGTATGACTCACGAACCTCGCCAGCGCCGCTTTGAATGGCCTGTGAAGGTGCAGAACAAAAACGCCAACGATACGAAGCTGCGAGAGGGGCGGAATTGGTGATAAAGGGGCCGAAACTTGTAAACTGAATGACCGCCACCATACCTGATGGCCTTTTAATCAGGACAACATCGTTGGTCGTAACGGACAGGGACTTCTGCTGTTCATCGAAATTCCGATATCGAGAGACGCTAAATCGTTCCCAGGACTGAAACTCCGCATCTGAAGGTAGTCTCACGGCGTTCGTGTCGGTAACAGTGCTCAACACCAGATTCGTGCCTCCCGCGAAGGTCCGAACTGTGAAACACAACCCGACCAAACTGCACACGATGAGGATGATTTTTTGCATGACGAACGATCTTGCGCCTAACAGTTGTGTCACCTTCATTTTTGATGGGATATTGGCCATCACAGATGGATGATAACTTTTCCTTTCTTTCGTGTCGAGATGTATTCATGCCAAGAATCGGGAGGACATTGAAAATGGCAAAGGCATCGGATGCACCAAAAGGGCACCGGACGCAAAACCCCAAGGCCTGGATTGGCCAAGGTCAGAACGGCCTCTGCCGGGCACGCAGTCGGGATTCGGAAAGGTAAACCCCAAATTTCTCCGTCTCAAACAACCCGATATCGGGTTGCGACGTGAGATTGGAGCAATCCGACATCGGAAAACCCCGTTCCGACATGGTACCCGCTGAATCGGCGCACGACCTTTTTCAAACTTTTAATGTAAATTCAATTTGACTCATACTCATAATTAAATTGCAAAATGAGCCGCTTGATGTCATTCATGCTTGAAATCCCCCAAGGGATTTGACGCGGCGGAAGATTCCTGTGCTATGAAATTCATTCATAAGATCGTTGTGATCGTTTTCGTCGTGTTGGGTTTGTGCGGTGACGTTCCGGTTCACGCGAACGCCACGGTGAGCCAGATCGTCACGGGAAATGGTTTCGTCCTCTTCATCAAGTCGGACGGCTCGCTCTGGACGGCGGGATATAATCTTACCGGGGAGACGGGAAATCCTTCCACTTATCTTGTGCCGTATCCATATAGTCTCTCGTTTCCGATGGAATTGGTTTACAGCAACGTGACGGCGGCCAGTGCGGGATTGGATTTCAGCGTGTTCCTCAAATCAGACGGCAGCCTGTGGGGAATGGGCTCCGACGCCAACGGTCAACTCGGGATGCCACAGTTCTTCGGCAGCACCAATATTCCCACGAAGATCATCGGCAGCAATGTGGTGGCGGTCAGCGCCGGCGATGCGCACACCGTTTTTCGCGCGTACACGGTGACCGGCCCGCTGGGGAACCAGACGATTACCATGCTGGTGGAAGCGATGGGAAATGACCAGTTTGGTCAACTTGGGAATTATTCAACGAAAACAAGCAATTTTTATGCTTCGCCGGTCACGATCGAATTCGAAAGCACGAAGTTTTTCCCCGCCATCGCGCCGGTTTGTGGCGGAAGTTATTCGAGTTTCTATGTCAAGCCGGACGGCACCCTATGGGCAATGGGATATAACGCGTTCGGCGAGTTGGGAGACGGAACCACCAACGTTCCGCCCGTCGTTGAACAAGTGGCCGGGGTGACCAATGTCACCGATGTGCAATTGAACGGCCACTGCACTATCTTCCTGGAATCGGACGGGAGCTTGTGGAGCATGGGATTTGATCTTTTCGGTGAGGGTGGCGGGGGGCCCTCGCATCTCGATTTCTACACCACGCCGCAAAAAATTGTCGGCAGCAATGTGGTGGCCATTTCCGTAGGAGCGGCTCACACCCTCTTTTTGAAAACGGACAGCACTCTGTGGGGAATGGGGGTCAACGACTGGGGGGAATTGGGCGCACTCCCCGTGGGTCATTCCTACCCAACGCCAGTCCTGCTCGCGAGCAACGTGGTGAATTTCGCCGCCGGCTCTGCCGCCACCTATTATACCAAGACTGATGGGACCACGTGGGCTTCAGGTGAGGACGAATACGGCGAATTGGCCGACGGCTTCGTCAATACCTCCACAACGAATGCGGTGCAGATTTTCCCGTATCCACCGGCGGTGTTCACCAGCGCGAAATTCCTCAACCGGACCAATCTGCAGATCACGGCCACCTGCCCGGTGGGAGGAGCTTATTCATTGGTGAGCAGCACCGATCTAAAGCTGCCGCTGCCTACGTGGCCCGCCGTTGCGGGTTCGATGGTGACGACACGAGGGCCCGATAATTTTGTCACCACCATTGTTGAGGCCCCGAACGTGGGACAAAGATTTTTCGCCCTGGTGAAGACAAACTGACGCCGAAGGAAAAGGGGCTGCTTTCAAACGCGAATGGGGGCGAGCCGGTCAAAGTGCGCATGAATCCGGTCCATACCTTCGTCGCCACTGTCGGGTCGTGGTATTGATCCTCGACACTTCCAGTATGTTTCATGCGGCCAACCAGGGCCGGCAACGACGTATCCGCCGTGGGGTATTATCCTTAAGAACCAATGCCCGTGCCGCGCACCTCGGCGGCCGGATAGGGTAACACCCCATTGAAGGAAGCCACGTCTCAACGAGACTTCAGGGTGTGACAGTAAACCAAAATGCAAGTCGTGTATTGCAAGGATCGTTCAAACCACGAGAAAGATAAAAGTTATGAAACATACTATCGATGATGCCGGCTCGACCGCAGTTCTGGAGCGGCCCGAGGGAAAATCCGGTTCCGGGAAATCGGACGCCGAGAAACAGGAGATGCAGAAAAAGATGGAAGCCGCCGGCACGCCGGGTCCGGCGCACAAGGCCCTCGACGCCTTTGTGGGAAATTGGAAGACGGAGGTGAAAAGCTGGTGTGAGCCGGGCGGCCCGCCGAATGTGAGCCAGGGGACGGCGAAAGCAAGCTGGACGTTGAATCGGCATTTCCTGGAAGAGGAGGTCCACGGCGAAATGATGGGCAAACCGTTTACCGGGCGGAGCCTGATGGGCTACGACAACATCAAGCAGACGTTCAACACCGTGTGGGTGAGCGATATGCAGACCGCGATCGTCACGAGTGAGGGCAAAGGCGAGAAGGACAACAAAGTCATCACGCTGGAAGGCAAATCGAATTGCCCGGCCACCGGCCGGAAGGACATTACGATGAAAACAGTGTTCCGCGTGATCAGCCCGGACAAGTACATTTTCGAAATGTTCAACGACGGCACGAAATCGATGGAGATTACGTACACCCGGAAGTGAGAAGTGTTGTGCAGGGCAGGCACAGCGGCCCAAAGTGTCGCTGTGCCTTTTTCCTGGCACGTGCGATGGACAAGCCAGCCCAACGACAGGACGGAGAACCAGAAATTTGCATTGAGAGAGTCGTATGAACGAACGCTTAAAACCCCGAACAAGTGGTCACAAGGTCGTGTCGGAAGAAGTATGGCTGGTGCAGCGCAAGAAACTGCTTAAAAACGAAAAGTCCTTCACGCGGCAACGCGATGAAGTTAACCGGCAGCGCCGCTCGCTGCCATGGGTGAAAGTTACAAAACCCTACGCATTCGACACGCCGACCGGAAAACAAACACTGGCTGATCTTTTCGACGGACGCAGTCAATTGATCGTTTATCATTTCATGTTTGGACCCGATCCGAAGTGGAAGGAAGGGTGCCCGAGTTGCTCATTCCTTGTTGATCATATTGACGGCGTCAATCTGCACCTCCCGCATCATGATGTGTCGCTACTGGTGGTATCGCGAGCGCCGCTTTCCAGGATTAAACCGTTCAAAAAGCGCATGGGCTGGCATTTCAAATGGGTGTCGTCGTTCGGCAGCGATTTCAACTTCGACTATCACGTTTCATTCACCAGGCAAGAAATCGCGAACGGCAAGATTTGCTACAATTACGAGATGACGGCAGGGGGCGAAGAACAGCCCGGCGTCAGTGTGTTCTACAAGGACACAAGCGGCGAGGTCTTTCACACCTATTCCTCATACGGGCGCGGAGGAGAATTGTTGATTGGTACATACAACTACCTTGATCTGGCGCCTCTCGGTCGGCACGAAAAAAAGGGTCATGGAATGGATTGGGTGCGGCACCACGATAAATACTCGACGACGACATGACCCCTTCAAGCATTCACACGGGCCCTTCATAACCGGTTACTCTCGCCTGATTTATTGGTCGAGATCCTTCTTTGTCTAAGGCAGTTGCCAGAGTCGGAAGAACTCCAACGGCTGGGTCATATTGACCGACACCGAATTGGTATCGCCCGTGGCGGTGACCATAGAGTTAGTCTGCCAGGAGATCAGGTTCGACGAACTGAGCAGGTAGAATGACGCGCCGGGATCGGACGTGAAAGTCAACAGTGCCTGCGTTGCGGACGGATTCGGCACAACTGAAATGAAGACCGGGGTCACTCCGATAATCGCCATGGCCGCGTGGGCGGCCAACTTCCCGCCCGCCGTTGTGAAATTGCCGCCCACAAACAGGTCGGCGCCGGACACCGTCAAGGCGTAGACCACGCTGTTGACCCCCAACCCCAGGGGCGACCACGCGCTGCCGTTCCATTTGGCTATCTGACTCGCGCCGCTGCCACCTGCCGTGGTGAAATCGCCCCCCGCATACAAATTGCTGCGCGATAGCGCCAACGCGTAGACCGTGCTGTTCAACCCCGACCCCAGGGCCGACCATGAGCTGCCGTTCCATTTTGCCACATGATTCGCACTGTTCCCGTCCGCGGTGGTGAAAGCGCCTCCTACATACACGTCGCTGCCGGACACGACCACGGAATAGGCCGTGGAGTTGAACCCCAAACCCAAAGCCGACCAGGTGCTGCCGTTCCATTTCGCCACCCGATTCACCGTGAGAAGGCCCGACGTGAGGAAATCACCCACGGCATACAAGTCGGTGCCCGATACTGCCAACGCGCGGACCGGGTTGGCGAATCCAGCCCCCAAGGGTGACCAGGTACTGCCGTTCCATTTCGCCACGCGATTTGCCGTACTGCCGCCCGCGACGAGGAAGACACCGCCCGCGTAAAGGTCGCTGCCCGACGTCACCAGCGCATAGACCACGTTGTTCAACCCCAACAATCCGAGACCCGACCAGGTGCTGCCATCCCATACCGCCACATTGGTCGCTATATTTCCGCCGGCCCTGGTGAAGGAACCTCCGACATACACGTTGTTGCCGGATACTGCCACGGCATTGACTGGGCCATTCAGGCCCGAGCCCAGGGTCGACCACTCGCTGCCATTCCAGTTCGCAACGAAATTCGCGTTGGTGAGTCCCGCCGCGGTGAAGGTGCCTCCAACATACAGGTTGCTGCCCGACATTGCGAATGCGCTCACTACGCTGTTCAACGCGGCTGTCTCCAGGGGTGACCATGCAGTGCCGCTCCATTTCGCCACATGATTCGCGCGGTTACCGCCCGCTGTGGTGAACCCGCCCCCCACATAGAGGTCGGTGCCCGACACCGCGAACGACACGACCGTGCTGTTCACGCCCGCCCCCAGGGCGGACCATGAGCTGCCGTTCCATTTCGCCAAATTCGTCGCGCTGATGCCCCCCACAGAGGTAAACCCGCCCCCGACATACACGTCGCTGCCCGACACCGCCAGCGTCCTGACAAAGTCATCCACACTCGACCCCACACCCGACCCCAGGGCCGACCACGTGGTCCCGTTCCATTTCGCGACATTGGTCGCGCCGATGCTGCCGGCATTAGTGAAGTTGCCTCCAACATACAGATTCGCGCCGGAGACCCCCATGGCAAGGACATAGTCGGAAGCGGTTCCTTTCCCAACTCCCGACCCTACGGCTGACCATGCGCTCCCGTTCCATTTCGCCACATTGGTTGCGCCGATGCCACCCACATTGGTGAAACCGCCTCCCACATACAGGTCGGTACCCGACACCACCAGGGCAGAGACCCCGTTGTTCGCTCCCGACCCCAGAGTTGACCAGGCGCTGCCGTTCCATTTTGCTATATAATTCGCACTGACACCGCCCGCGGTTATGAAATTGCCACCGACATAGAGGTCGGTGCCCAACACCACCAGCGAAGTAACAGATTGGTCCACCCCTGACCCCAGAGCCGACCATCCCGTTCCGGAATTCCACTTCGCCACATTGGTCGCGCTGCTACCGCCCGCCGTCGTGAAACTGCCGCCCACAAACAGGTCGTTGCCCATTACCACCATGGTATAGACATAGGAGGAAAGGCTCCCACCGCCCACGCCAGACCCCAGGGCGGTCCACGCGCTGCCGTTCCATTGCGCCACATTGTTCGCGCTGCTGGCACCCGCCCTTGTGAAACGGCCTCCGATGTAGAGGTTGCCAAAAGCATCCACCGCCATCGCGTCAACGTAGCCGTTCGCGCCCGATGTCACGTCCAAACTGATCCAATTCTCGTCGCTGAATGTCGGGTCAATGCGCACCGGGTAGGCGGCAGCCGCATCCTCCACCAGCACCGCCAGCCGCGCTTCCGTCGTCACTTCCAATCGCGCCTTAAGCTCCTTGCCTTCGGCGTCCACAACGTGCAGTCGCGTGTAGGCAATTTTGCGACCGGAACCGCCGAGCACCAGCCGCGCGCCGTTTACGAGCGCCTCGGCCCGGGCCCCGATCACGTCCAGTTCGACACGCAACGCGCCGTCCCCGGCGGGTCGCTGCGCCACGACGAAATCTTGCCGCACGCCGTCCACGCTCACGGAGTATTGTTCGGTCAAGCCGGGGCGCGCGCAGCGGGCCAGATTGTCGGCCACCGTCACAGTGCCATGCAGTGGCAAGGCAGTCAGCCCGCCTGGTCGGCCAACGGCGCAGGCCACCACGCGGAACTTCTCACCGGTCTGCGCCCCGGTGGTCGAAACGAGCCACAATCCTTCACGCGTCACCTGGCCTTCCAGCTTCTGAAACACGCAGCGCAGTCGCGCGCCCTCCGGCGTCGGCGCCACGGACAGGCCGTCGCCCTGGTATTGCGCGCCCGCCTTCGCGCCCAACTGGGCCAAAGGGATGGGTTCGGAACGTGGGCTGGCGGACTGGCCACGCACAGCAGGTGTCAGCGTGGTGAAGCAGACGAGGCCGGCGACAAAGCGATGGAGAAAGGAAGGCGGTTTCATTGGGCCTGGGTCATGATGGCAGCTTAGCCGACGAGAACGAATTAGATTATAAGTGCGTGTGATGAATTACAAGACAAACGTTTATGAATAAACGTCAGTCCCGGCCAAGGTGGATATCTCCAAGATCCAGGGTGCGCGTATCCTGTTTGCGGGTCCCTTCAATTAGCGGGTTCAGGCACTTTCTTTCCCACGGCTGGCGGTCCCCATCCTCCTGCCCGGTCGGTATGGTGGATCACACCTGTCACTTCTCCGCTGTCATTCTTGATGAAAGTTACCAGCGAATCATCGATCTTGAGGCAGAAATTTGTTTCCGACATGGGAAAAACATCGAGCGCAACATTGGGGCTGTTCTCGAACCGAACCTGCAACTGATCTCCTTCTCGCCGGACTGTTACCTTCCCTCCGGCGGATGGCGCGAATTCGTAGTTGCCAACACAGGCATCGAGAAGTTTTGTGTCCAGCTTGATGGCAACATGCGGTCTGTTGGTGATCGGTTGGGGGATTTCCAGCCATTGGGTGACTGTCTCGCACGGCAGTGCATTGCTGCGGCAGCTTCCGCTTAAGCTGGTCATGGCTACTGTCGGCTTGGACTTCAGTTCGACACTATTCACCGTACGTACCGTGTAAGTGTATTTCTTATCTTTCTCTGCCGTATTATCCCGGTAGCGCATTTCCGCGAGAGGCGGTGTCGGTACGTCGCCATAGCCGGTTCGCTGGAAAATGCGGCGACCGACAATGTAACCTGAGGCCAGATATTCAGAATTCGTTTCCGGAACGCGAGCCAGTTTCTTCCCGTCACGTTCAATGATGAAGGCTGCAATGCCACTCTCCAGGTCGGCTTCCGCTTCCCAGCTCAACTCGCCGGTCGGGCTTATACGCACATCAGTTGGCGCTGGTGGCGGCGTCGTATCCTTCACGTTGCCGTCTTTCTCATATTCGGCCCACGCTCTCGCTACGCGCTCATTCGGCAGCCAAACTGCCGTTTTTACATCGTCAGTGAATTTTGTGGCACGCTGCGCCTTTTGGCCCAGCAACGGTGCGAGCCACGCACCTTCGGCAGGCATGGGCCTCAACCTGGCGTCCCCGGCCTTTTCCGGCAGCCGTGCGTCGAGACAGGCATCAAACCAGGGCATGGCCAGATAGCGCGAGTTGCCGCAATCATGACCGCTGTTCGGATCCACAGACACACCGATAAGGCCGCCTCGTGCGCGAAAATTCATGAAAAACGGCTCCACCTTGTTCCACATGGCCAACACCCTGTGCGCAAAATCTGACGAATCCGATGCGTTGGTATTGACGGTAACGCCTTCCTGGGTACCGAGGTTGCACATCACCGGCACACTGAAGGCTGCCGCCGGAAACGTTTCAATCGGCTGAGGCGGCACCGATGAACGCAGCCAAACGGCGGCGATGCGATCGGGATAAAAGAAAAACATAGTTCCCACCCAAAGCGCTCCGCCAGAATGTCCCCACAACGCCCAGGGCACTGTCTTCAATTCAGGGTGATCCGACAGCTGCCCCAGATCCGCAAGCGCCTGTACGAATTTTGTTCCCGAGCCGTTTAGCGGGTTACACCACCACAAGCAATCGTCCTTGTCGGACTGCTGATAATCCGGGCCGAGCAAAGCACACTCGTGCTTGCGGGCAAGCGCCTGCCAATGCAAGTCGCAGGCCACAGCCGCGCCGTCTCCGTAAGCGCCTGCGCCGCATCCATGTTGATGCACGATGATGCCACGCAGAGTCTTCACGCCAGGAGGCAACCACAGCGTATAGGTCACCGGGAGTTTTAGTTCACCTTCATTGGTCGAACCTTGGTAGTGAACGATGTAGTAGGGTGGACAAACGACGGGTGCAATTTCAGCAGCCGCGCCATGCAGCGCACCAACAAGCACACAAAGGAATTGGACGGTTCGTTGAATACTCATTTTCGATTACCGGACAGAATCAAAGCTCATGGCACCGGCCTTACGTCAAGTTTGACAGTACCGACCACGATTCGTCATGTTTCTGGTACCGCAGAGCCAAATCCAAAAGCATGTGGGTAGGGGCTCTTATGGCGAGCGGAGGCGGTAAAAACGGCCGGGATAATTCGTCCATTGCGGATCGCTGAACCAGGCCGAACCAGTCGTAAGCGTGTTGGTTTGCACCGGCTGCCAGTCGGGATGGGAAAGACCCGTGCAGGCTTCCACTACCACCGTCTGCCCGCTGGCCCAGTTCAGGTTAAATCCGAATTGATTCGTTCGTACGCCGAAGCTGCCGTCGTTGGTCTGCATGGCGGGTAACCAAGGTGCAGTTGGCAGCCCGCCATACGTCGTGCCCCAGCCTGTGGTTCCTGGCAGATAATAAACGGTTGCAAAGGTGACGGAAAAAACAGATGCCCCATAGCTTGGGGCATTGCTCGTAAAGTAGATTTTCGTCAGGCCGAAGATGAACTCGAAAGCTTGGCTTCCAATGTTGGTGACACTATTGGGAACTGTATAACTGCTGGTGCCGAGGCCTCGCGGACATTGAATCAGCGTGGATTGGCTCGCATCGAACAAGATCCCATCCACGCTGCTATAGAAGGTATTGTTTGGAGCCACCGTTATTGCCTGTAGCGCGTTTGCCGAGAATGCTCCGATTCCGATGCTGGTGACGTTTTGGGGGATCGTGATGTTGGTCAGGCTTTGGCAATCCACAAACGCATAGCTTTCGATGTTGGTGACACTGTCGAGCATTGTGATGCTGGTCAGGTTGCCAAACCCATGGAACGAGGCGCTGGACGAGAATAAACCGCTCCTGATGGTTGGCATGCCGATGGTGGCGCTGGCCAGGCGAGTGCAGCCATCAAGCGTATATTGTCCGATACTGGTGACGCCGTTGCCGATGATGATATTGGTCAGGCCGGTACAATTCTGGAACGCAGCGGTTCCAATGCCGGTGACACTATTTGGAATCGTGATGTTGGTCAGGCCGTAACAGTTTCCAAACGCCAGACCGCCGATGGTTGTAACCCCGCCGCCGAAGGTGAGGTTGGTTAGGGATTGACAGTTTAAAAATGCCTGGCTTCCAATGGAGGTGACATTGTTGGGAATAGTAATGCTGGTCAGGCCCAAACATTGAATGAACGCCCCAAGGCCGATGGTTGTGAGACCGTCGCCGAAGGTGAAGTTGGTCATGTGGGAGCATTGATCAAACGCAAAGGCTCCAATGTTGGTGACACTGTCAGGAATTGCGACGCTGGCCAGAGTGAGCCGGCTCAAGAAAGCATTGGCGGCTATGCTGGTAACCGGATAGCCGTTGGTCATGCCGGGAATATTCAAGACGGTCGGATTCCCGGTGTAACCCGTGATGGAGATGGATTCGTTGTTCGTGGTGAATGTGAGCTGTGCCCGCATCTCGGTCGGCAGCGACAGCGCCACAACCAGCAGACAGACAACCCCTGCGACTTGCGCAAGTCTCATAATACTTCAATTTATACTATAAATTCTTTATTGATACGAACTAATAGTGATGAATTGCGACAACTGACGGGTGACGATTGGATCAATGCCAAAGTAATTTTGAGCACCAGCACCTCAGTCTTTGTGCCACATTGGACGTTGCGCGTTGAATGTTGAATGTTGCGCAGGTGCTCCGTAAGCAGGTCCTTCGTTCCGGAACGTCCGCTCCCCATACTTCAGCCCTCAGCCTTCAGCCCTCAGCCCTCAGCCTTCAGCCCTCAGCCTTGTTCTGGTAGGCTCACACCGATGAAGCCCCTTAATGCCAAAACATTTGCCTTCGCGGCGGCTCTGGTTCTTCCGCTCATGCCGGCGCGGAGCGAGGCGGCGCTCACCGTATCCACAAATTTCGAAGGCGGCTCGGCAAACGTGCTCGCGAGTAACAACAACCCGCAGTCGGTCCAAATTGAACCGGGAGGCAATCCGGACCGCGGCTGGCCCTGCTGGTGGTTTCTCCGCGTGGACGGTGTGAACCCGTCACAACCGCTCGAAGTGAAAGTCACCGCCAGCGGCGCGACGTTGCCGGCGATTCTCGGCAAGCAGGCCCGGAAGCTCGCTCCGGCATGGGCTTTGCCCAAGTGCGCGGCAATTTCGGGCGACGGCCGGGCCTGGAGCCGGACGGCTCCCGGAGAAAGGCACGGAAATGCGATGGCCTATCGAATCACCGCGCCCTCCAACACGGTTTGGATCGCCTGGGGGCCGCCGCTCGGGCCAGTGGACGCGATTAATTTCATCAGCATCATGGCCAGCGCACATCCGTTTGTGAAACCCTTCATGCTGGCGGTCTCACGCGAAGGCCGCCAGGTGCCGGCAGCGAGGTTCATCGAAGGAGACCGGCCGGCGAAACAGCGGCCCGGCGTTTGGATCCTCGCCCGGCAGCACGCCTGGGAATCAGGCGGCACCTGGGTTGGCATCGGATTGGCGGAGTGGCTCGCCGGCGACAACGAATCCGCCCAATGGGTGCGACAGAACGCCGAAGTTTTCTTCGTGCCAATCATGGCCGTGGACCATGTTGCCACCGGGGATGGCGGAAAGGAATGCCTTCCGCAGGACCCCAACCAGGATTGGAGCGCGACGCCCCATTGGCCCGAAGTGGCCGCAGTGGAAAAAGGCGTCTTGGCGCTCGCCAAGGAAGGAAGAATGGATTTGTTGCTCGACCTGCACAATCCCGGGGCGTCCGCCACGCAGATTACCCTGTATTTAACGCCGACGAACTATCTGGGAGCCCAGGCAGCGGCGAACCAAAATCAGCTTTTCACCATCGTACGCCGCGAAGTGACGGAGCCGCTAACCGTCGCCGCCGAACCGGTTTGGGATGGCCCGGGACCCCATTGGGCTACGCTGTCATGCCCCTGGGTTTACCGACATGCCAATCCGCAAACGGTGGCCGTTACCATGGAAACTCCGTGGAACACTTCGGCCGGCACGACCAACGGTTACAAAGCCGTCGGCGAGCGATTGGGTGTCGCGCTGGCATCCTACCTCCGCAACCATTCGAGCAGTCCGGCGAAACCAAACTGATGCCGTCAGACACTCAGAGGCTAACCGCTAAAGTAATTTTCATTGCCAGCACTTCAGCCTTTATGTCGCCCTTGATATCTCGGCGACCCAACCACTCTCAGTTATGATTACGCGGCAGTAATTTTCACTTTAGCATTTAGCGTTCAGCCTTCAGCCTTGACGAACCGTTCCTCAGGACCAACGTCACCCGGCCTTAAGCCACACTAACGATGGCGAAAACTCTTTCCTGAACTTTGCGTGGCATAGTGACGATACTGCGCCTATCCAAGGGGCGTGACAAGTGACAGGTGACGGACTTGGTTTATGGTTGAAAGTTGAGGGTTGGTGGTTGGGAGAAAAAGGCTGAAGTTCCCGAAAAAATGTAAAGGGTTCAGCCATCTCGCTTTTTGTGCCCTTTGTGCCTTTTCGCGACTGAATCCCAGCCCTGGCTCAACTCGGCTGTCAGTGGATGGGCAATTTCATTGGCTGCCCGTCCACGTTCAGCGTGACCGAGCCCGCGTCCATGGATTCAAACCGCACTCCCTTGGTCCCGTCGGCAGTCTCCATGTTGACGGAATCGCCGAGAAAAAGACTGTACGTCTTCACTCCGGTATCGACAATCACCACCGATTTGGCCCCGTTGCGGGTAACCCCCTTGATGGCCAGGTGATGGGGACCGGCCGGCACCGGCTTCGCCGCGACCGGTGAGGCTACCGAATGGGCCGGCGGGTTGGTTTTGGCAATCGTTTCAGGTTCCGCTTCGTCGGTCTGTTCCTGTGTGGTGTCCCTCAGTGGCCTGGAGTTGCCGGAATCACTGACGGATGGCCGCAATTCACCCATGAGCGCGCCGATGAGGAAAAGTTTCACCAGAAACATTATCGCGTAGGAAATGACGACGGTAAACGCCACGTCCACATAAGGCGAACGGGTGACCGTTTTGAGCCCCAGCAGCAACGCCAGACCCGAAAGGTAGCGGCCGAAGTAAGGAACCAGGTTGAGACCGCTCGCGAGCGCGACCACCCCCAGCACCTTCAGAAAATGGTAGGCGTCGTTTTGATCCAGTTTTTGAAGCTTGATCAGGATCAAAACCACGGCAGAAAGAATCACTGTTTGGACTGCAAATGCGATGAACCAAACCAGGATGATGATATTCATTGGCTATTCCTTTCCGGATTGTCAAAAAATAGCAACTGATATGCCATTGTTGTCGACTTTCCCCTGCCGGTCAGGACATCTCCGTTCCTAACGCTTTATCCTCGATATCAAAGCAAAGGCTGGCTGAAGGAGTTGAGAGTTGAGAGTTGATGGTCAGGAAAACGGCTCGTCAGGAGCCTCGCCCCACCTTGGCGTCCCCTGCGCATTTTTGCGGCTGAAATTTTTCGCGTGGTCCGTGTTTTTCGCGGTTCAGGTTGGTTGGGCCGTCTCCGCTCCGCTTCGCCGCGCCTGGAGTTGTAGATTGAGCGTCGGCGGGACTTTTCCCGCCCGGCTGACTGCGACATCCGGCTTGCTTATTTTCAAAATAAGGCTAGAAACGGCCACAGTGGCATCCAACGTTGGCCACGCGAGGTAAACCCCGATTCCAAAACCTTTATGAAAACCAGACCGCAGTGTTTGGTTGTGGCGCTGACGTTGTTGGCGCTCGCAACCCTCAACTCTCCACTCTCAACCGTATTCGCCCAAGGCACGGGGTTCACCTACCAGGGCCGGCTCAATGACGGCACGAGTCCGGCCGCGGGAATTTACGATCTGCGGTTTACGATTTTCGATTCCACCAATCTGCCCGGCACCGTCATCGCCGGGCCCGTTACGAACAGCACGACAAGCGTGAGCAATGGTTTGTTTACGGTCACGTTGGATTTCGGCGCCGGGGTCTTCACCGGACCGGCGCGCTGGCTGGAAATTGGCGTGCGCACCAATGGCGCAAGCCCGTTCGTCACGTTGAGTCCACGGCAGAACATCACCCCGGCGCCGTATGCGATCACCGCCGTCAACCTGGCCAGCGTGGTGGCCTACAATACCGTGAATGTTTCCAATTTTGCGACGGTGGGCGGCGGCAATGGCAACATCGCCACCGGTTTGGAGGCAACCATCGCCGGCGGCTACCAAAACAACAGCGGTGGAAGTCGTTCGACCATCGGCGGCGGCTACCAAAATACTGCCACAAACTCTTATGCGACGATAGGCGGCGGCGTGCAAAATACGGCCGGTGGCAATGTAGCGACCGTGGCTGGCGGCCAACAAAACAATGCCAGCGGGAGTGGCGCAACCGTGGGCGGTGGCTATCTGAACACCGCTACCAACAATTTTGCAACCGTACCCGGAGGCTATCAAAACACTGCCGGCGGCCCACATGCAACGGTGGGCGGCGGCAATGGCAACACCGCCGCCGGTTTGGAGGCGATCGTTGGCGGCGGCTTCGGCAACAACAGCAGCGGTGGCGGGGCGACGGTGGGTGGTGGCTTTGCGAACACCAGTAGTGGTGATCTCTCGACGGTGGGTGGTGGCGAATCGAACACCAGCAGCGATGATTCCGCGACGGTGGGAGGGGGCGACAACAACACCAGCAGCGGCATATCGGCGACTGTGGGCGGCGGCTATTTGAACACCAGCAGCGGCACAGGAACGACGGTGGGAGGGGGCGACCAAAATACGAGCAGCGGCGACTTCGCAACCGTGCCAGGCGGTTTGCTCAACTCAGCCGCTGGAACTTACTCCTTCGCCGCCGGCCACCAGGCCAAAGCAAATCATCAAGGAAGTTTCGTCTGGGCCGACTCGCAGAACATTGATTTCACCTCGACCACCAATGACCAGTTCAACATCCGGGCCGCCAACGGGGTGCAACTCGCAACCAACACCAGTCTCTACTTCGGCACTCAAACCCGCCAGATGCTCAACCTCTGGGGAACGCAATACGGGATCGGCGTGCAAAGCAGCACCGTCTATTTCCGCACCGACAACGCGTCCGGTTCACAGAATGGATTCGCGTGGTACAAAGGCGGCACGCACAACGACGCGGCACAGAATGCGGGGGCGGGAGGAGCAACGATGATGAAACTGGACGGGACCGGCCTGACGGTCAACGGCACGTTCGTCAGCGCCAGCGACCGCAACGTCAAACAAGACTTCGCCGACGTGAACAGCCGGACGGTGTTGGAAAAAGTCGCGCAGCTTCCCATTCAAACGTGGGCCTACACCAATGATCCGGGCATCAAACATCTCGGCCCGGTGGCGCAGGATTTTTACGCTGCCTTCAACGTCGGTCCCGACGACAAACACATCACCACGGTGGATGAAAGCGGCGTGGCGCTGGCGGCCATCCAGGGGTTGAACCAGAAGCTCGATGAAAAGGACGCGGAGATTCAGCGGCTCGAACAGCGGCTGGAAAAGCTGGAACAACGGCTAAACGGGAAGACCGAAGGCGCGAACTAAAAACTATTTCCCATTAAGCCAAAATACCAGCAAAGGCTGCAGTCCATCCTGAAAATCCTGTTCATCCTGTCCGGGTAAAAGGTATTCGACCTCACGCGGCAGGCGGCGCAGGCAGCAATAAATAATTCAAACTCGGTTCTCTCCGTTTGCTCCTGTAAAAAGCCTTTTTGAACAGGAGGCCACAGAGGGAACCGACTTCTGTCGCCCCGCCCGTCTTCGCCATGCTTCGGCGCGGCAAGGAAGGCCGAGGGGGAAAGTTTTCAGTTTTCAGTTTTCAGTCATTGCGATCTCTGCGTTCTCTGCGGTTAATGAATCCGTGTTCATCCACGTATAGCGGCACGTCTCCGGTCCTTGAGTGGGCATCCAGTAGGGTTACACCCCATGGCAACGAACGGGGTCATGCCATAGCTTCAAAGGACTTATGAAATCAATCTTTCCATTGTTGGTGGCCTCGATGACGTTTGGATTCTTCTTTGCGGTTCCGTGCGCCAAGGCTCAAACAACTCTCTCCCTGGCCGACACAAACTTCATCCTGGCGGCCGCCCAAGGCGGCATGACCGAGGTGAAGCTGGGCGAACTCGCCTCCACCAGCGGCGTGCGTGACGATGTCAAGTCGTTCGGCCAGATGATGGTGAAGGATCACACGGCCATCAATGACGACCTGAAGGCATTGGCCGCGCGAAAGGGCGTGACCTTGCCCGACCGCTTGGATGCCAAACATCAGGCGATGGTGGACAAAATGGCGGTCCTGACGGGTCCGGGATTCGACGATGCCTATCTCAAGGGCATGATCAAAGCCCATCAAGAGGACGCCAAGGCATTCAAAGCCGAAGCTGCCGCAACGCACGACGCCGACCTCAAAAGCTTCCTCGATAAATCCATTCCCGTTGTGGAAGTGCATCTGCAACACGTCACCGCCATGAAGAAATAACGGTTCAATACGATCACACCATAAAACAAAAATAATGAACACACCCATCACTAACCTGGACCTGACCAAACAAGCCCCGCACAGTCCGCGCGAACGCTCCGGCGGATTTGTCATCGCCGACCGCACCACGGATAAATGCCGCGCCGGCATCGCCGGAACGCTGGGTGAATATCACTACGATTGTCCGCTGGACAACGTGCTGTTCAGTTTCAAGGGCATCACCGGCGCGCAATTCAAAACCGCCGTTCAAGCCGCGAAAAATTATGAGGACGTTGGCGCCTGGCTGCTGGCCAACGGCACAAAGAAAACGCCGGCTGAAATCAAAGCCTGGTCGGATGGAGTGGAGGCCGACAGCATGATGAAAAACCCTGAAAAACGCGCTTTCTTCACTGAAGAATGCAAGAAGCTGGGACTGGACCCGGAGAAGAGCAGCACGTTCGACTGGCTGGAAGCGGACGACCGCGCGAGTTTCAAAAGCCGCGCCGCGTAACCGCTTTGCTTTACGCCATGTCCATCTGCGGTCGATAAGTTTTTTGCGGGTCTCGTGGTTTCATCTCTTACGGCAAGCCGCGCGGGCAGCAACAAATAATTCAGCCTCGGTTCTCTCCGTTTGCTCCTGTTAACAGCTCTTCTTGAACAGGCGGTCGCAGAGGAAACAGAGTTCTGCCGCCCCGCCCGTCTTCGCCAGGAGCTACGACGCGGCAAGGAAGGCTGAAGGCTAAATGCTAAAGGAAGATGAGGCCTGCGGGTTTTACCCCATAGCATTCAAATCCGATCAGGGCTAATCTGACTGCGGTACTTTTCAGGTACCTAAAATCAAATGCCGCCGGTTAACCACTTGGTTATGTTGCCCGACGGTTTTTTTATTTCTTGGAACCAGCAAAGCCAAAGGCTGAAGGTTACAGCGGAGCCTTCATTTTGTGTCACTTGCCCGCAAGTTCGGGAGCCGGGCTGTTCAGTGGCAACGTGAGGCTAAAGGTCGCACCTTTGCCAACTCCGTCACTGTGCATCTGGATGTCGCCTCCGAGTTGCCGCGCGGCCAGAGCGGCACTGCGCAATCCGAAACCATGGCCATCCTTCTTGGTGGTGAATCCGTGCTCGAAAAGGCGGTTGAGATTTTCGGGAGGGATGCCAATGCCATTATCCTTCACGGCGAAGCGGATGAACCCGCCGGCCGTCGTCACCTGCAAGACCAATTTCCGGTCGGGCCGGTCTGAAGCCAGGCAGGCTTGTTTGGCGTTGCGAATGAAGTTTACCAGGATCTGCAAGAGCTGGTGTTTTTCCACCGTGATCTCAGGCAGGCGGGCATCATTCTCGCGAACCAGCTCGATCCCGTGGCGGGCCAGACCGGCGGCAACGATTCGCAGCGCGTCTTCCATCAGGTCTTCCGGCCTGGCTTTCTCGCTCGCGCCGCCCAGCTTCGCGTAAGATTGTTGGGTCGTCACGATGTCCTTGATGTGCTGCACGTTCTTTTCGAACTGCTGCAATTCCTCGAGGACGACCGTGTGCTCGTCGGCCAGCCGTTCAGCCAGTTTTTCGAGATAACCGGGCAGGAGCTTTCCCTGGGGATGCTCGGTGATGAACGAGCCAAGGTCGGCGGCGTGCTCACGCAGCAAGTCGGACACCTTGGAGAGATTGGACGACTTGGACTTCTGCAATTGATCGGCAATGACGCCGGCCGAAACGTTGATGCTGTTGATGACGTTCTTGACGTTGTGCAGCACGCTGGTCGCCATCTCTGCCATGCCGGCTTCCCGCGAGGCCTTCAGCAAATCCTGGTTCAGTTGCTCCAGTTGGATTTCCGCCTCCTTCCGCCGGGTGATGTCCTGGAGTGTCCCAATGCGCCCGGCCATCGCGCCCGTTGCCGACCGCAATTGGCTCGAACGCGAATGAACCCAGGTGGTTTTTCCGTCCGGGCCAACGAACCGGAACTCGTGCACGAAGTCACGGCCCTCGCGTTCGCTCTCCTGGATGGCGGCCATCAGGCCGGGCAGATCACCCGGATGCACATTCCGCATCCAATCGCCGGCGGCGGCCTCCGCCGGTGAAAGCCCGCCGAGTTTCCGGCAATGGAGATTGTCGTAGAGCACCCTCCCGCTGGCATCGGTCAAAAAGATTCCCAGCGGCGCGGATTCACTCAACGCGCGGAACCTCCGCTCACTGGCCTGAAGTTCCTCGTGGGCGGCGGCGAGTTCCATCCCGGTGGCAGCCAATTCCGCGCCGGCCGGGCGAAGTCCAGGGGGCGTGACCTTGATGATTTCGATATAGACCAGGGTCTGATTCAGCAATTGGAAGGCGATTTCGCCAAACGTGACGGGTCCGACGAAGGCACCCGTACGACGGCCGGCGAGTTTGGAATGCAGGTAGTTGAGTATGCAATTGCAGGAGAACAGCACATGGTCCGGCGATAATTCTCTCAACCGGGCTTCAAATTCCGAAACGTAATCTTCCACCGGGATGGCCAGCCGGTATTCAACGCCGGAAACGACCGGCGCAAAAAAATCGACGCGCCCGTTCTGCGCGCCCATGTTTTTCAGGCTCACGTTGACCATGGCGCCGCAGTAGTTGGCCACCAACGGCAGGCGCGTATCGGCTTTGACCCGCTGGAGATATTCGGCAAAGTTTTGTTCCTGGCCGTTGATCAGTGCCGTGGTGGTGGAAAAACCCGTGGTTGGAAAGCAGATGGTGTCGCCGTTGCCCGGCCGGAACGGGTTGATGATGTTAATATGGGCCAGCCGGTCGGCGGGCAGCTTCAGGCGCATCACGGCGGCAGCATCGCCGAGCGGTTGCGGACCGCCGCAGAAAACTTTCGGCGCAGCTGAGCCCAGGTTTTCCAGGTCAATACCGGCGATCCAGCCCACCAGCGGGTGGAGGGCAAAACCGGCATAACCCGGGGCGTGCAAGGCAAACTCGGTGTGGGCCGGACTGTTCGCCGGCAGGATGACAAAACTGACGGCCCCTTCCCCGGCATCTCGATAAATGCCGGGCAGTTCCGCTGCGGCATACCGGTGGGTGGAAGCCTGGAATTCCCCGGGAATTTCGGTGACAAAAATCTTGTCCTTGCAAAGGCAGCCCCCGTCGCCGGCCATGAAATAAGGGATGGTCCCGCCGATCCAGTTGCCAGGCGGCAGGGTGGACAACAGCGTTTCCTCCCCGGCCAGCATCAGGCTTTGACCGGCAAGGATTCTCCGGGCGGCTTCCTTCGGGTCCAGCAACTGGCTGGTCAGGGGCGGCTCCGGGCTGGCGATCTTGTTGAAGTCCTTCTCCGCCATGGGCAGGCGGCTGAATTTCGCGTAAAACGTTTTTAATTCCCGGATGCAGTCCTGGGTGGAGAGTTCCTTTGCCTGCAACCGGTTCCGTAAATTGACGAGAAAAAGCTGGAGCGCCAGAAATTCAAACTGAACATTGCGCGTGCCGTGGATGACGGAAGTCCAGGCATTCTCGCTGATCAGATCGATGTCCATGGCCATAATTCGGGCACGCGCCAACATTCCGGGTGGAAAATGGCGGCCCACATGCCTGTGGGCCCGACTCCTTATCGGCACCACGGCACCACACTTGAGTCAAAAGGCCATCGGGGGCCCATTGGCGGGACGCCTGGCCCGGCACCCACAAACCTGCAACTTCGCACCAACCCGGTGTCCTGATTCACTACGCAAAACATATTTCCACCGGGCCGGAGATCCGCCTATTCCAGGTTTTACCATTAAAAACACCTAATTTGAAGGATAAGTAAAGCGGTTTGAAAGCTGCTTACTCACCCGGAACTGAAGCTCCCGGAAGGGCGTTTTCAACCACCTAAAACCAAGTTGCAGGGATTCCTTATGAAATACCTTAAAATCATTGTGGTCGTTGCGGCCGTGGGCCTGTTCAGCGCCGCCAGGCCGGCCTTGGCCCAGGGCACGGCGTTCACCTACCAGGGCCGGCTGAATGATGGCGCCAATCCAGCCGCCGGCGCCTACGATTTGCGATTCACGATTTACGATTCCACCAACCTGCCCGGCGTCCTGATTGCCGGGCCGCTGACGAATTCCGCCGCGGCCATCAGCAACGGCCTGTTCACCGTAACGCTGGATTTCGGCGCCGGGGTTTTCACCGGGCCGCCGCGCTGGCTGGAAATCGGCGTACGCACCAACGGCGGCCTGACCTTTGCCACGCTGGCGCCGCGCCAGTTGCTGACACCCACGCCGTATGCGGTCATGGCCGGCAGCGCGAGCAACCTGCTGGGGACCTTGGCCACGGCGCAATTGAGCGGGACGATTCCGTCGGCAAACCTTTCCGGGTCCTATGGCAATGCGGTGAGTTTTAACAACGGGGCGAACACATTCGACGGCAGTTTCTTCGGCACATTTTTTGGCTCCAGTTTCACGGGGGGGATTTTCACCGGCCAGTTCATCGGTGACGGCAGCGGGCTGGCAAATTTGAACGCGTCGCAACTGGCGAGCGGGACGGTGCCGGATGCGCGGCTGGCGGGGAACGTGGTGCGCACCAATCAAGCGTGGCTGTTGAACGGCAATGCGGGCACAAATCCGAACACGAATTTTATCGGCACGACGGACGGTCAGCCGTTGATCATCAAAGTGAATGGGCAGGAGGCGGAACGTTTTGAGCCGGCGACCAACTCGCCCAACCTTGTCGGCGGTTATGCGGGAAATTTTGTCAGCGGCGCCCAGGCTTATGGTGTGACCATCGGCGGCGGCGGGCAAAGCACCATCGCCAACAGCATCCAGGGAACGAACGTGACGTTTACCACCATCGGCGGCGGCGCGGCCAACATGATCGGCGGGATAAATGCGTATCACTCGGTGATCAGCGGCGGTACTTACAATTCCATTTTCGGCGATAATGTCTTTCAATCCACAATCGCGGGCGGCAGTGTCAACGCGATTCAAACATGGGCTTCGGCCATTGGCGGCGGCACGGGAAACCTCATTCAGCCGGCGGCCGACCATGCGACGATTGCCGGCGGTTACAACAATTGGATCCAGAATGCCGGCTGGGATTCCGTCATTGCCGGCGGTTTCAGCAACGTCGTCCAGAGCAACAGCCAGTTTACCGTCATCGGCGGAGGGGAATTCAACACCAACGGCAGCAGCCTGGCCTTCATCGGCGGCGGTTCGGCCCACCTCATTCAGTTCAACGTGTGGGGCGCCTTTATCGGCGGAGGCTACGCCAACACCATCCAATCCGGCTCCGGCTATTCGGCCATTGTCAGCGGCAATCAGAATTCCATCCTGGCCAACTCCAGCTTTTCGTTCATCGGCAGCGGCGCCGGCAACGTCATCCAGACCAATGCACCGTATGCGGTGATCGGCGGCGGCTATTTTATCACCAACGGTGATGCCTATTCCTTCATCGGTGGCGGCTTTTTTAACCAGATTCAGCCGGGGAACGGTGGAAGCGTCATCGGCGGCGGCTACGTCAATTACAGCGGTTCGAACAACGCCTATGGCGTCATCGGCGGCGGCTATGGGAACAAGATTGGACCAAATAACAGCGATGCCGTCATCGGCGGTGGGCAAGGAAACAAAATTGACAGTTACAACTCGATGTCAACCATCGGCGGCGGCCTTGGCAACGAGATTCAAGGCAACGCAAATTATTTCACCAACTTTTTTGTCATTGCCTCAACCATTGCGGGCGGCATCGGCAACGCCATTCAATCAAATTCCGCCTATTCCACCATTGGCGGAGGTCTTAGCAACATCATCCAGACCAATGCGTACGGTTCCACCGTCGGCGGCGGCGGTAATAATCAGGCCGGCGGTACTTTCGCCGTTGTGCCCGGCGGTGGAGGCAATGTCGCCAACGGCGATTACAGTTTTGCCGCCGGCACTGATGCCCAGGCCATCAACAATGGCGCTTTCGTGCTGGCCGACAATGAGTACACCAATTTCTATTCGACGGCCAGCAACCAGTTGAGCGCGCGGTTCACGGGCGGCGTGCGTTTCGTCACCGGTGGCGCGGGCATGACGCTGGATGGCCAGCCGGTTCTGGGCGGCACCATCAATGCGGGACAACTGTCCGGGGCTTACACCAACGGGGTGACGCTGACCAATTCCGGCAACAGCTTTGCCGGCAACGGTACCGGCCTGACCAATGTGAACGCGGCGTTGCTGAACGGACAACCGGCGAGTGCCTTCGCGCCTGCGGTTGGCTCAACGAACTACATCCAGAATCAAAGCCTCGGTTTTCAAAACGCCTCATTCCAGATCAGTGGCAGCGCCACGGTTGGCGGGGCAATCTCGGGTTCGGTGCTCATTGTCAGCAACATCATTGCCAGCGGGACGGTGACGGCTCCCTCGCTGATCGTCAGCAACGCCCAAATCACCGGCCTGCTTCGTTCCGGTTCCGAGAGCGGCACCGGTGAACTGCCGAATCCGGCAGGACTGGTTGTCCGGCGCATCAATTCGACTTCATCCGTATCGAACACGGTCGTGGCGGTCGCCCGGAATTCCGGCAGCACCGCCAACATTACCCTGGTACGCGATGGAAATAATGGTGGTTTCCAGATCAAATACCCTGCCTCGCCCGGCAATCTGACCATTGCCTGCATGGGCATTGACACCACCGGCGCGCAAAAGAATTTCTACACCAGCGTTCCCAGTCCCGGCACCGCCGGGACCGTGCAGATTTACAGCGATGCCCAGAACATCGTCCATTTTGAATGTACTTTCGGCATCACTTTCAATGCCGGCCAACATCTGACCCAGGTCACCCTTTCGCGTTATGGCGCAACCCTGGACAACTTCTGGTCCGGCAACCTCATCTCAACCTGGAACCAATGAAAATTTTTCTGCTCTCGTTGGCGCTGCTGCTGCCGGCAACCGGCTTCGCGCAGCAATACTCCATCGATTGGTACAAAGTCGCCGGCGGTGGCGGCACCAGTACCGGCAGCACTTATGTCGTCAACGGCACCATTGGCCAGCAGGACGCCGGCGGGACGATGACCGGCGGCAGTTATTCGCTCACCGGCGGGTTTTGGGCTCTGATTTCCGTGGTGCAAACACCGGGGACTCCGAACCTGACCATCACCTTCGTTGGGCCCAACAGCGTCAAAGTCTCCTGGCCGAACACCGGCAGTTACACGTTGCTGCAGAATGCCAGCGTGGCGGGCGGAAGCTGGACCATCAGCGGCTATACCATCATCACGGCCAACGGCACGAACAGCATCACCGTCACGCCACCGACCGGAAATCTATTCTTCCGCTTGCATAACCCATAGCGCAGGGATTGCGCTGGCAGGCTGGTTGAGAGTTGACCCTCCTTCGCCAGGGCTTCCAACTTCGCCCCGGCTTCGGTGGACAGGACGGCCAAAGACAAAAACAGCTTTTAATAAAAAGGCTGTTTGACGGAGATGCTTTTTGCCATTGACCGCTCACGCTAATGGGTGACCCGTTTCAGCAGCAGGCCATCTGGCGTTTGAATTCGGATGGCAGAATCGTTTCCAGGGTGTCGTTCCCGGCCACCGGAGACAAAGTCCTTTACGTGGCCAGAAACGCCGACTGTCCCCGTTATGTAAGCATTTCTTCTGCATTCATTACTCAAGTTTATGAAAAGCCGGCCGATAAGAATGCCACGGCGCTAAAACCAGCGCGTTATCCAGGAAATAATATGAGCATATCATGCGTATCAGCGATGGCCAATATGACCAAAGAGGCCACGGAAACAGCCGCGGCAACCAAAGCGGAAGCGATCAAAGGTGATCAGCAAGCCGTACGGAAGCTCGCGAGTCAACAGGCTGCCAATACCAGGAACGTCCAACAGCAGGCCAACGTCGTGGACAGCAATCGAGGCGTGCTGAATACCGAAGCGTAAGGAGACAGGGTGAAGCCGGCGCAAGTCGCGGCTAAAACCAGTCATCTGAACACGAATGGGGCGGCGCAAGCCGTCCCATTCGTTTTTTGGCGACGAGGAGCCGGACTCCATTGCCCCGGTGGTAAACGGATCCTGAGTCTTGACACAAAATCAACTTTCCCAGCGGATGGGATTGCCGGTCAGGGTAACGGCCAAAAGGCGCGGTAGAAACGGCCGGGGAAACCGGAAGTGTTCGTGTCCACGTACATCAGCAATCCATTCACGTCGGTGGTTCCGGAGCCGATGTCGCTCCAACTGACCAGGTCGGTCGAGGTCTGAATTCCAAAGCCGGTATTCGTGGCCGACGTCAGTGTGAATTGGAAATTGCCGTCCAGGCCTATCCCCTGCGCCGTCAGAACGGATGTGCTGGGTACGGCGGGCGGCGGCACGACAATGTAATCCCCGACGATGGGATAATGATCGCTCCCGGTGAAAGTAGCGCCGCTGCCGATGAGCTTCAGGTCGACATAAACGGTCGCGGCATTCGGGACCGTGCTGATGAGATCATCCAGGGAATGATTGGCGGCGTTGGTCGGAGTACTGCTCCGGGGCGTCGTCCCATTGTTGCCGAAGGTCTCGAAGGCATAGGGGTATTTCGCCGAGGGAAAGTTCACGGTGTCGAACGGGTCCGACGTGTCCGGCGCCAGTTGCGTTCCGCCCTGGTGATTATAGGCGGCGAACATCGGGGCGTTCGGCAGTTGAATGTCGATGCGCGAGGTCAGCGAAGCCGTCGAATCGTCGTAGAGATAAGTGGCACTGTCCCCGGACACGTTTGCCCAGGTGGTCGTGGTCGGCGGACTGGTCCTGGACGTGGGGTCGTAGCCCTGCGTCTGGTTGGTGTTGGCCCAGATCGCGCTGCCGTCACTCCAGTCGATGCCATCGGAGGTCGTCTGGCCGGTGAGACATTTGTAGGCATTTTCACCGCTCCCGTTGAACAGGTTCCAATCTCCGCCATAAATGATGTGCGCCCCGGCCGGCAGCTTGTATTTTGCGTCACTGCGCACGGCCTGCGCCTCGGCATAGCGCGCGTCGCCAACCGAGTCATCGCTCGAGCTGCGCGCGTGGCTGACATACAGGTAAAAGTCGGCATTTGACCCGGAACCGGCCGGCCGGAGCTGGTACAGCATGGGAGCGCGGGTGATACCGTTCACTCCGCCGCCGGGGGAAGAGGCCGCCGTGTAGGTGCCGTTCGACTGCAGCAGGACGATCTGCCCCGTCTTGAGCGCCCGCGCCGACACGACCTGCACCGTGCTGGTCCGGTAAATCAGCCCGTCCGGACCGCCGCCGGTATTCGGGTCGGTGGTCGGATCGAACGCATAGGTCCCCGCGCCGTAAATGCTGTTGAGCTGCGCCACAAAGTTCGCCAGCGTCGTCGAAGTCAGCTCTTCACAACCCATCACGTCCACCGGCTGCGCATTGGTGCCCAGGTGATGCAACCCGATCGCCTGGGCCACGACGGGCAGGCTGTGCGTTGCGCCGGTAATGTTGTTGTCGCTGCCCTGATCGGCGCAATCGATGTTATAGGAGGCAATCCGGAGAGTCGTGGCCCGGGTTTCGCAGGCACAAAACAGAATCCCCAACATCACCGCCATAGTTGTACAAAGTTCAGTCCTTGGCATTGCTATAAAATCTACGGACTGATTTTGCGCAGGCCCGGCGCACGTGACAAGTGACAAGTGACCGGTCTTCACTGCGTTCCCACCTTCACTTTGTTTCGACGCGGCAAGTCGACCCGGCAAGCAGGTGACAGGATTTCGGAAAAAGCTGAAGAACCGGGCAGAAACCAGCAGTCATCTGATGGGCAAACCGAGTCCAACTTCATTGCAACTGCAGGAAGAAAAACCGGCTGGCATCGCTGCGATTCACTGCGTTGGTAGCAGGAATCGTAAAATTCCCGCTGGTGCTTAACATATTGGTCGCTACCGGCAGCCACAGGTTCAAGGGCCGGGTCAGGTTCGTGCTGGTCAGTACATAATAGGTACCACTGGCCAGACCGTTGGTTCCATTCAATACCAGGTTGGTCCCGGACAGGCCCAGGGCAGTAATGACCGGCTGCGGCGCGGGCAGGAGATCGTAGCCGATGGCATCCAGGGCAATAAGTTCAACCTTTGGGTTCGGGGTTGCTCCGGGAGTGATGAACGCGTCCTGCACCTGCGGCGCATGCGCGCCGGCGGTCCACCAATCGCCACGGTCACCGCTGGGACTTTGGTTGAATCGTGCCAGCAGATTCGTGCCATCAATCGAAAAGTAGGCATTGTCGCCGCTGGCGGTAAAAGTCCGGCTGCCGGCCGAGGTATAGCGGAAGAGATCTTCCGGCAAAGGATCCCCGGCACTTGAGTCGAGGGACGAAGCCAGGCCAAGAATTTCATCTATCTCATGTTCGGCCACCGACAGCAGGTCGTATTTGCCGGGGTCGATGGAAGCCCGCGAAAGGTTCATCTGGGACGTATGCAAGCCGATGATGCCATCCACGCCTCCCGGGAGTCCGGAATTGAGTCCGGTGATGCCCAGCGCCCGGAGATTGGCCGTCTTGACCCTTATGATGCTGGTGCCGGTCACCGGGTTGTTGGCGCTGACGGGAAGATTGGCCAGGGCGATGGTGTCATTCGTGGTTGTGGCATCACTTTGAAGCGCGGCCAGGCATTGCGACCAGGAGATATTGTAGTACCACCAGCTGCTTTGACCTTGCAGTCCGGCGGTGGTGATCTCCCGGAATTGAATCGTGACGGTGATCGGATCGTTGAAGCGCGTCTGGTAATACTGGATTGCCGTGTTGATCGTGCTCTGAATGACGGCCGCATTGGGGTCGCTCGTGATCGTGCTATCCCAGCTGGGTGTTATCACCAGGGCTTGGGCGGACAGGCCGCCGGCCAACATGCCGATAATCAGCAAACCTCCCGGACAATTGAAGCCGAGGCATCGGGAGATCGGATCAGGAATAGATTTCATACACGATTTCCACATTGGGTTTATCGCTCTTCGTTGCCACAATGTTTTACCTCCTGACCCGAACCCGGCCGGCATGGGAGCTAGTTTGCGCCATCCCGGCGAGCGAGTCAAATCAAAGGCTGAAGAGGGACAGTTTCCAGTGTTCGGTTTTCAATCTTTGCGATCTCGGCGTTCTCTGCGGTTGAATCCGTGTTCATTCCTGTTCATCCATGGTTGAGAAGCTTTTCGCGTATTCCGCGTGGTTTGCGGTTAAGATCGGTTGAGGGATGTTACGCGTTTTCCCGGCCCAGGTATTTCTTTTCGGCGGTGTCAACGCGGATGATTTCGCCGTTGGTGATGAACAGCGGCACCATGATTTTGACGCCAGTTTCGAGCTTCGCTTCCTTCCAGGACGCGCCCAAGCCGCCCCGGCTGGGCGCAGCGGTGTCCACCACCTTGAGCGATATTTGCGCGGGCACGACGATGTCGAGGAGCCGGCCATCGAGCCGCAGAGCTTTATATTCCTCGTTCTCCTTGAGGAACCAGCGGCGCTCGCCGACCTGTTCGCTGCTGAACTCGAACTCCTCGAACGTCTCGGCATCGCTGAAAAAAAATCCGCCGGCCTGCGCGTAGCTGAAGGTCACCCGACGCGTTTCCAGCGGGGCCACGGTCACGCGCTCGTTTTCGGCGAAGACGCGGTCAATGAGCCGGCCGGTCGTAAGATGGCGCAGGCGGGTGTGAAGTTTGTGCCGGGTCTGCGCGGTGCCGCTGGTGTGCATGTCTTCGACGACATGGGGAGCGCCATCCAGCAGCAGGACCATCTGGCGTTTGAATTCGGATGGCAGAATCGTTTCCATGCATTTGGGCAGCCCGGAACCTTTAGCCTGAACCCTGTGTGGCGTCAACAACTTCAGGCCCGCGCGGTAATCAGCCACATGAAAATGTGTGAATAAGTTTTCCCCGGAACGGCTTGACCCCCAAAGCCGGAGGAACTAGAACCGGCATGGTCAAAGGAGAATTTGGGCTGTGAGGGAAAACAGGAACAGGACCGCTCGGTTACCGGGTTCAGATCAGGGGCTGATACGCATTCAAAGCCTGCCGGAGAAGGGTTGTTCCCCAAGCGCCTCCCCTCGCCCCGCAGTCTGCTCGGAACCCGGGAAACGCCAGCCCGGGCCCGGCACTTTGAATGTCGCTCCGGCTTAAACCCAAACTCATGGCAACTATGTTTACCTCGCTTTTCTCACCGGAAGTCCAGGCCATCCTGACTGATGCCCAAAAGTCCGCGGGCAAATCCAGCGCCGGCCCGTTTCCCTCACCCGCCGACTGGCGGGACCAGGCCATCTATTTCCTCATGGTCGACCGCTTCAATAATCCGTCCGCACCCCCGGTCCATGCGCCGTTCGACGATCCGAATTATTTCACGTATCAAGGCGGAAAATTTTCCGGCATCAAGCTGCGGCTCAGTTATATCAAGAACCTCGGCGTGGGCGCCATCTGGTTGAGCCCCGTCCTCAAAAATCTCCCGTTCGACGACGGCAGCTATCACGGATACGGCATCCACGATTTCCTCCGCGCGGACCCGCGATTCGCCACCCAGCCGGCCAAGGCCGACGACGAACTGCGCTCGCTCGTGGATGCCGCCCACCAGGCCGGCCTGTATGTCATCTTCGACATCGTCCTCAACCACACCGGCGACGTCTTCGCTTACAACGGCAATTCCTCGGCGCCTTATTCCGGCACACCCGAGCCCGTCCAATGGCGGAACGCCGCCGGCGCGGCCCAGCCGCAATTTGCCGACGTCGCTGCCATTCCCAACCCGCCCGTCAATGCCGTCGTCTGGCCGTCCGAGCTGCAGCAGAACCGGTATTTCCGGCGACAGGGACAGCCCGACTCCAACGGCGACGACACCGTCGGCGATTTCGCTTCCTTGAAACAAATGTTCACCGCCGACCCGGACCTCCAGCATTTTCTCATCCGGGCCTATCAATATGTCATCGCCCGCTACGACGTTGACGGCTTCAGGATTGACACCCTCCGCTATCTCAAAGGTGACCTGCCGCGCCTGTTCGGCAATTCCATCCGCGAATTCGCCCTGGCGATCGGTAAAAAAAACTTCTTCACCTTCGGCGAGGTGCTGGATTCAACCGTGGAGACGGATATCGCCCGTTTCATCGGGCGCAACACCAGCGATTCGAGCGGCCTGGTGGGCGTGGACGCGGCCCTGGATTATCCGCTGTTCAACACCCTCAAGCCCGCCGTCAAAAATTTCAGCGCTCCTGCAGCTGTCGTGAACATGTACGTCCTCCGCAAACAGATTGAACAAAACGTCCTCAGCTCCCACGGCGATGCCACGCGCTATTTCGTCACCTTTCTCGACAATCACGACATGAAGGAGCGGATCCGGTATGTTCAACCGGGCAACGAGCATCAGTTCGACGACCAGGTGACGCTGGGGCTGGCCTGCCTGCACGCCCTGCCGGGAATCCCGTGCGTCTATTACGGCACCGAACAAGGCTTGCATGGCAGCGGTTCGGATCCCGCCGTGCGCGAGGCTTTGTGGGGCATGGCCCCGGCGTTTCCGCAGGACAGTTTTTTCTATGCTCAACTGCAAAAAATCGCCGCCGTGCGCAATGGCGAACCGGCCCTGCGTTACGGGCGGTTATATTTCCGCCCCGTTTCCGGCGACGGCAGCAACTTTGGCGTTTCCCTTTTCCCGGGCGGCATCCTGGCCTGGTCGCGGATCCTCAACGACCAGGAAGTGCTGGTGGTGGCCAACACCAACACCGGCCAGGGCCAATCGGTGGATGTGATACTGGAAACGCTGTTGAGCGCGCCGGGCGACGCGCTGCGTATTTTATACAGCAACAAGGCGAATCCCGCGGCCCCGGGCGCCGTCAGGGTTCTCAACCAGGTCACCGTGGCGGAAGTGGACGGGAGCACGGGCTACGGACCACTGCACGCCGCGCGAGTGACTTTGCAATCAATGGAGGTCCAGATTCTTCGCCGTTGATCCAGAAGCGCCAAACCGGATACCCGCAAGAAACTTTAGCCTTCAGCCCTCAGCCTGTTGCCTTGCCGGGTTGTCTTCGCGGTTGAGTAAGGAAGGCTGAAGTGGTGGAGAGTTGATGGTTGATAGTTGATGGCCAGGAAAACGGCTCGTCAGGACCACCCTCCCACTTCCGCCTTGCCTTCGCCATCAAATTGCGTTCCCTTCGATGCCCATGCCTATTCCCGCAAAAATGCTTGCGCTGTTGCGCGACCCTTTGGGGTTGGACCCGCTGGAACTGGACGGCGATCACCTCGTCAACCGGGCGAGCCAGCGGCGCTATCCGATCGTCGCATCCATCCCCGTGCTGCTCGATCCCGCGGGACTGGGTCCGCAGAACCTGAAGTTCCAGCGGATGTATAATTGGATGTCGTACGGTTATGACCTCGCTACGCGGGTTGGTGACATGATCTACCGGGGGAAGATCGCCGAACTGCGCCGGCTGTTTGCGACCCGGCTGGCCCTCAAACCGGGCGACCGGTGTTTATACACCTCCATCGGGACCGGTGCGGACCTGCCTTATCTGGCGGAAAAGGTATCGCTGGAGACCGTTGAACTGGTGGGTTTGGACCTTTCCCTGGGCATGCTCAAACGGTGCCAGGCAAAAATCCGCCCTTACGAAAAAACCTCATTGCTCGTGCAGGCAAACGCCGAGCGGCTGCCCTTTGCCGACCGGACGTTCGATGTCGTCTTTCATGTGGGCGGAATCAATTTCTTTGACCACCCCGCGATGGCCGTGCAGGAAATGATCCGGGTCGCCAAGGCCGGCGCGCTCATCCTGATCGCGGATGAGACAAAGGATGTGGTGGAGAAAAATTATCAAAAGAGTCCTTTCACCCGGGCCTACTTCAAGGACGCGCCAACGAACTTCAGCCCGAGGGACTGGGTTCCGGCGGGTGTCCGCGATCCTGTCTATGAAGAGGTTTGGAAGGGAAAAGGTTATATCCTGACTTTCCACGCCCCGCAGGCTGAGACGGGGTGACCGGTGCCATGCGACAAGTGACGGGTGACGGACTGGGTTTATGGTTGAGAGTTGAGATCTGAGGGTTTGCGAGTCAGGAAAACGGCTCGTCAGGAGCCTCGCCCCACCTGTGTGCCCCTGGTGCATTTTGGCGGCCAAAACTTTCGCGCAGTCCGCGCGGTTCTCGGTTAAGATTGGTTGAGGGTTGGAAATTAAAAACGACTCGTCAGGATCAGTCTTCCACCCTCCATCGCCAGGCCATTGCGAAGGACGGGCGTCCCACCTTGGCACCTTCTGCGCAGTGTCGCGGCCAATACTTCAGCCTTCAGCCTTCTCCCCGCCTTCCATATTCGTCCGGCGCTTGCCAGACGACACCCATGAAATGCCACGTCCGGCTGAAGGAAGCGCCGGGAAGATGCCGTCCGTAGAGTTTGCGAAATTCAGCGGCTGAAAGGTTAAGGTCACGTTCAGCCTTGTGATGTTCCAGCCAGGGACGGGAAACCCTGAAGCGCCACAGTCGGCACGCGCCGGTTGGCCCATGACGAAGCAGATCACGCGGAAACTTCATGCCCGCTGCGATGATGATAAACAAGGAAAACCGGCGCACAATTTTGGGCCAGCGATTGACCAGGTCGACGAGAATGAGACGACCGCCGGGAGCCAATGCGGCTTTTAATCGCGTAAGAGTTTCGGGAATGTTTTCGAGATGATGAAACGTAGTGTGGCTGACGATGGCATCGAAGTTTTCCTCCAGCGCGAGCCGGTTGGCGTCAGCCCGGCGGTATTCCACATTAGCTGCGGCGCGCTTGCGGCGGGCGATGGCGAGCATGGGTTCGGAAATGTCGATGGCGAGGACGGAATCAAAGCACCGGGAAAGTTCCAGGGCGAGCAGGCCAACACCGCAGCCCACGTCCAACACGCGGCAGCGGCGTTCGGGCAGATGGCGGATGAAGAAATCATGCTTGCGTTCCAGGGAGACGAAGGCGTCGTACGCTTCCGCGATATGATCGAAGGATCTGGGGTCGTTCGCCTGCACGGGGAAAAGTTTTAAACCGTTCCGGGCCGGCTGACACGGATTTTCTTTGGCTGAAGAAATCCAGCACCGGAGGCGCGTAAGACAGTGGCGGGCGGTGGAAAATAAACATCAAACAGTTCTTTCCCAACTGCCGCTCCCTTACGCCGATTCCAGAAATGTGTCCGCGTTTTTGCTGTAAAAGAGGCGGCTCCCGTTGCCGGAGGCCGCCTAGTTGTTCAACCCTTGATTCAGGCCTCCACCATGCGGATCGTCCAGAAATCGTCCGCCAGGTTGCTGGTGATCAAATAGGCATAGGGGATGGTAAAATAGCCCGCCTGCCCCCACTTCGGGCCCCACGAGTTGCGCACGATGAACCGCTGCGCGTCGTCGTCATAACCCACCGCCAGCACCGCGTGCCCGCCCACAACCTGTTCCGTTGACGCCGGCATGTTCAACACGCCGGTCTTCGCCACCGCCGCGCTTTCAAAGGCGTCATAGACGGTAAAGCCGAACACGAACGGATATTCCGCCGCCAGGCACCCTTTCATCTGCGCCAGGTCGGTGTTCACGCGCTGGTAGCTTACCACCTGATGATTCAGGGCGTCTTTGAAACAGGCCGGCGTTGGCCGTTGCGCGGGCTTGGCCCCGGACGGCCACACGTTGGTGTTCGGATCGGGAGGCGTGGCAACGTAAGGCCATTCCGTTTCCGGACAGACTCCCAGCTTGTTGACGCTCTTCACCCCGTCGCGGATTTGCGCGCCGCTGTCGGTGGCGACGGTGTGTTCCATGTTGCGCTCGTTGTAATAGATGAAGAGGCGCGAGGGCATGAAGTCCGCCGCCTTCTGTTTCAGGAGGTCGAACTCAATCGCCGCGGCGATGGCGTTGGCGGTGCAGGAACCGATCTGTCCCTGGTCATAGACATCGGGGCATTGTTTGCGCAAATCCACCTTGGCCGGCAGCGGCCCGAGCCGGGGCAGCGGCGCGCTGTAAACATGATCCCGTTGATCCGGCAGGTCCGGACTCCACCCGTAAGTGGCGATTTTGCGTTGCTTGATGGTGTTTTTGGTTTTGTTCATAGGTTTTAATTTCTGGCGTGGCCGGGTTGTTGCCCAGCCCCCGTTTTGACGGGAGTTGATATTCCGTACGCATGCCGGTTGTGCATGACATCTCCTTTGTTTGAAACCATTTTCCCTCAACTGAGAACCCTTGAGTCCAAAAAAGCAGCCGAATTAAATACGGCAATTTGAAGCCCTGGATTTCCCAACTGGCGTTCTCTTACGCCGATTTCAAAATCGTGTCGAGAGCTTTTTTGTTACAAAAAGGCAAGCCCGGTTTTGGGAGAAGGCTGAAGGCTGAAAGCCGCGCCCCACCTTGGCACCTTCTGCGCATTTTCGCGCCTAAAACTTCAGCCTTTGGCGTTCAGCCTGCAATCGTTGTTTCATTCATGTCTCAACGCCTCGAGCGGGTCGAGTTGCGCGGCGCGTTGCGCCGGCAGCAAGCCGGCCACCAGGCCGATCAAGGTCGCAAACACAATCACGCCCACCGCCAGAGCCAACGTGACGACAAAGAAATCGCCGCGCACGGGGAGTTCCCGATACCGCAAATAAATCGGAATGACCTGGTTCAAGCCAAACCCGACCAGCCAGCCCAGCAATAAACCGATGACCCCGCCAATGAGCCCGATGAAGCCCGCTTCCAGCATGAACATTTGCCGGATTTCGCCGCGGGACGCGCCCATGGCCTTGAGAATGCCGATCTCGCGGGTGCGCTCATAAATGGCCATGACCATCGTGTTGGCAATGCCGATGGTCGCCACGAGCAGCGCGATGCTGCCGATAAGGGTGAACATGACGGTGATGGCGGTCACAATCCGGTTGGCCACGGCAACCACGATTTCCAGCGATTGCACCTGAAAACCTTCCTGCTTGATTTGCGCCGTCAACGCGCTGGCGCGGGTCACATCCGTCGAACGAATGTCCACGGAGTCATACCCTTCGCGTTCGAGCGCATTCGTGGAATTGAACCACCAGTTTTTCATGGCGATGCGGTCGGTGATCGAGACTTGAATGAGGCGCGATTTTTCCCGGGAAATGCCCTGCACCTGCAGCCGGTAGCTTTGCGTCTCACCCCGCGAGGTGCGCAGAACGGTTTCCACGCCCTGCCCGATGACGCCCGCGAAGTTGTTGCTGGAAATGCCGAGGGCTTGCGCGGTTCCCGAGCTGAAAATTATTCCGCCCGATTCCGGCAGATCCAGCGAACCGGCGGCGGGCTCCGGCGTTTCCTGGAAAAAGGCGTTGCG
>Ga0265338_10001693_pt1 | contig 35028 bp, 26 predicted proteins | sample 42126metaG_FD_193579 | JGI IMG/M metagenome (GOLD analysis project Ga0265338, IMG submission 193579) | Rhizosphere microbial communities from Carex aquatilis grown in University of Washington, Seatle, WA, United States - 4-21-26 metaG | ecosystem: Host-associated > Plants > Roots > Rhizosphere...
TTCAATAACCCCGACATTCACAGACTGTGTGAAAACTAATAAATATTATAATTTTTTCTTATTATCTTGTTCCTTATCCTCTGACAGGGTTTACAACCACTGTCAGGGATTTGGCGTCGTTTTTACTTTGATTTTTCGTGAACGATGCATCCATCTTAACCCTGACAGTGGTTTTAGACCCTGTCAGGGTAAGATGGTCGTAAACACTAACATAACGTTTATTTAAATGTCATTTTCACACAGTCTATTCATGTCGGGGGTTACATCAATGTGATAGCTGTGGCGAAGCAGATCAATTAATTACTATTCAACCTTTTATCGCCACGATAGTAAAACAATGCAGGTTATCGTTCGTGGCGATGATAAGAAGAATAAGGAAATAATGATCTGCTTCGCCACAAGAAACACGTTATATTCTACCCCGACATGAATGTCGGGGTAATTGAAAAACAATCGATTATGTAAAGGTTTATTAGCTTGCTCGGACTTACAGTCCGCGCATTCAAATATTATAACGAACGGACTGCAAGTCCGCTCGAGCCTTACCAAGTCTTAAACATGACTCATTTGAAATAAAACGAAATGAACTTTCCTTCGTATTCAATAATCACGTTAAATTACCATTAACCCTTATTCAGGGATAGATAAGGGTAATAAATTTTCAATATCTTTGCGAAAAAATAATAGATGGTTTCAGTAGACGGATTAGCAGTAGAATTTGGTGGCAGCACACTTTTTAAAGATATTTCATTTGTAATAAACGAGAAAGACCGCATTGCCTTGATGGGCAAAAACGGTGCCGGTAAATCAACCTTACTTAAAATCATTGCCGGTGCTCAAACAGCTTCTGCCGGACGGGTTGGCGTTCCCAAAGATAAAGTTGTTGCCTACCTTCCCCAACATTTAATGACCGACAATAGCCGCAGTGTTTTTGATGAAGCCTCTCAAGCCTTTTCGGGCATTCACGAGATGCAAGAAAAAATGGCTGAGCTTAATAAACAGCTTGAAACCCGTACCGACTACGAAACCGATAGCTATATGGAATTGATTCAAGAAGTTTCGACCATTAGCGAACAATATTATTCGATTGAAGAAATTAACTTCGATGCCGAAGTTGAGAAAATACTTTTAGGTCTTGGCTTTGAACGCGACGATTTTACTAAACCAACCAGCGAATTCAGCGGTGGATGGCGGATGCGTATTGAACTAGCTAAGATTCTTCTTAAAAAACCTGACCTCATTCTTCTTGACGAACCTACCAACCACATGGATATTGAATCGATTCAATGGCTGGAACAATTCCTCATCGATAGTGGTAAGGCGGTGATTCTTATCTCGCACGACCGTGCTTTTGTTGACAATATCACTACCCGCACCATCGAGGTTACCATGGGTCACATTTACGATTACAAGGTAAACTATTCAACCTATCTGCAACTTCGTAAAGAACGTCGCGAACAACAACAAAAGCAAGCCGAAGAACAACAACGCCAAATTGCCGATATTGAAGAATTTATTGAACGGTTTAAAGGCACGTATTCTAAGACATTACAGGTTCAATCGAGAGTTAAGATGCTCGAAAAAATGGAAATCCTTGAGGTTGACGAAGAAGATACGTCGTCGCTCCGATTAAAATTCCCTCCTTCTCCCCGTTCGGGTAACTATCCGGTGATTGCCGAAGATATGGGCAAATCGTATGGCGACCATCTGGTGTTCAAAGCTGCTTCGTTTACCATTGCCCGCGGCGAAAAGATTGCCTTTGTGGGCAAAAACGGCGAAGGAAAATCGACCATGGTGAAAAGTATTATGAAAGAAATAGATTTTAACGGTACGCTTACCGTTGGTCATAATGTTCAGATAGGTTATTTCTCGCAAAACGAAGCCTCGTTGCTCGACGAAGAATTGACCGTGTACCAAACTATTGATGATGTTGCTTTTGGCGATATCCGTAACAAGATAAAAGATCTTTTAGGTGCTTTTATGTTTGGCGGCGAAAGTTGGACTAAAAAGGTGAAAGTGCTTTCGGGCGGCGAACGTACCCGTCTTGCTATGATAAAGCTTTTGCTGCAACCGGTCAATTTGTTGATTCTCGATGAGCCTACAAACCATTTGGATATGAAAACCAAAGATATATTGAAAGCTGCCCTACAGGATTTTGACGGTACTTTGATTCTTGTTTCACACGATAGAGATTTTCTCGATGGTTTGGCGACTAAAGTATATGAATTCGGACACAAAAAAGTTAAAGAACATCTTGGCGATATTAAATACTTCCTCGAAACAAAGAAGATGGAAAATTTAAAAGATATTGAACGTACTAAAAAATAATGGTATTTGTTTATAATAGCAGTGGTTTTGATGTTATACGTTAGGTGAATGAATTATTGTCGTATTTAAGACTTGGTAAGGCTCGAGCGGACTTGCAGTCCGTTCGTTATAATATTTGAATGCACGGACTGCAAGTCCGCGCAAGCTAAGGTTGTTTGAAAATTTAACAATTAAATAATATATTTTATACGTTACGGTTTATAGAATTTGATGTTTATTGTTTTATTATTTTGATGCTTATTTGATGCTATATTGATAGGGCGTCACTGAGACGTTGCTTGCAACGTCTCTACAGTTAAGGGGTACAGAAATTAGGGGTTGTATAAAAATTGAACGATTAAAAAATAGTATGAATAATCTATTTAAAAATAAGGCATTTGATGTAATGCGGGATAAAAATTTCAGGTTATTTCTGTCTTATAGGTTTTTCCTTACTATGGCAACCTTAATGCAATCGGTTGTGGTAAGTTGGCAGTTATATAATCTAACCAAAAATGTATTTTCGCTTGGTCTTATCGGTTTGGTTGAAGTAATTCCACAAGTTAGCATTGCATTGTTTGCCGGTCATTTTCTTGATATTTGGGATAGACGAAAAATTATTATCAACACGTCGGTATTACTTTTGGTTGGTTCTGCTATCCTGCTTGCTTACAGTATTCCTTCGTTACATGGTTTTGCATTGTTCGGTACCCTTCCTATTTTCATCACCATTTTTCTTACCGGCTTTGTCCGTGGAATTTTAATGCCTGCTCATGCTGCTCTTTTAGGTCAACTCGTGACTCGCGAAAAACTTGCAAAAGCTGCGACATGGAATAGTGCCTCCTGGCATATTGCTGCTGTGTTAGGACCTGCTATAGGCGGATTGATCTATGGCTTTTTTGGAATCATTGCCGCATACTCAACCGTTTTTGCTTTTTTCTTAATATCGATCATTTTGATCATTTCGACTAAAAAAGTTGGAAAAGTTGTTCTTGAAAAGAAGACTGATGAGGGTATTTTTGTAAGCATCAAAGAAGGTATCCGTTTTGTTTTTAAAAGCGAAATGCTGTTAGGTGCCTTTTCGCTCGATATGTTTGCCGTTTTGTTTGGCGGTGCGGTGGCTATGCTTCCTGCTTTTGCTTCTGATATCTTAAAAGTTGGTCCCGAAGGTTTAGGCTTTCTTCGTTCCTGCCCTGCTATTGGTGCTATTTTGATGTCGTTTATATTAATGGTACGATTGCCTGAACATAAAACCGGTACCTATTTGTTATGGGCGGTTGTAGGCTTTGGACTTTGTATGATAGGCTTTGCCCTTTCTACTAACTTTTACTTTTCGGCATTATTATTATTCCTCAGCGGAGTGTTCGATAATGTAAGTGTCGTTATCCGTTCAACGATTCTTCAGCTCTATACTCCCAATGAAATGCGTGGACGAGTAGCTGCTGTAAATAGTATTTTCATCGGCTCGTCGAACGAACTGGGTGCTTTCGAATCGGGATCGGCAGCCAGGTTTATGGGTTTGGTACCTTCGGTTGTTTTTGGAGGGGTGATGACACTTGTTGTTGTTGGCTTTGCTGCTAAGATGGCTCCCGGTATTAGAAAGCTATCGCTTAAGTAATAGATTATACATTTACCCTAAGACAGCTAAGTAATGGTAAAAATATAATGTCGCAGATTAAACTCTTAGCTTGCCAGGACTTGCAGTTCGTGCATTCAAATGTTATAGCGAACGGACAGCAGATCCGCTCGAGTCTTTAATCTATTTTACATTTAGCCTAAGACAGCTATATTCATGTTTCTACGATTTTTTTTTGCATGTTTGTAAGAATATTATATCTTTGCATTAGGAAGAATTACAAATACGAATCTAATTGCCAAGAACATGAAAAAGAATCTACTTTTAGCTGTTTCATTATTTTTAACGGTATCATTAAGTGCTCAAACGAGTACTGCAAACAATTCATTTATAGCGGCATGGTCGGCAAAGCATAATACAAACAATGTATTTAAAAGAGCAGTGCTTGACTTTAGCGATTCGAACTTAATTGTAGAATGGAATAACCATAAAATGATTCAACCATCTACACAGAATATTCATACCATATCGTACGATAATACTGAACATGCATTAAAAATAGCCTATACATATATAGGAGATGGAACGGCAGATAATTATGATGGCGCTGTAACAATGGGTTACGGTTATACGAGAAAAAATGATTCTACTTCGCAAGGATCAACAAATGCATTTAATCCATTTCTTGAAAATGATTCTATTATAGGGTCGTATATTGATATGTCGGATGTCAATAATCGCTCAATACGATTTACCTATAAGGTAAAAAACCTAGACCTTACTGATTCGGCATCAATACGATTCGATCTTTTCGATGTAAATGGAAGAGAAACAAACGACAATTCATCGTCGATAAAGAAAAGACTTCAAACTGGAAATCAATGGCAAACAATTACCTGTTATTGGGGATATAACAGTTCAAATGATCCAGGATATATAACCGGATGGAATCAAGACGCATTAACTTTTGCAGACGGTTATTCAGAAAAATGGTGGGAAATAAGTAACGGACAAAATAAAACGATAGCAACTTCGGGTTTGCCAACTCCAACATCGCGTCCTTATACTGTTCCTTTGGATACTAATTTCATATTACCTCAAATATTATTTCAAATAAATAGTGGTTCAAAATCTGATAGTTGGGTTCGAAATATGGGAATGGGGAAACTAGATGCTCAATTAGACGTTTATATCAGCTCAATTGAAATGGGCAATTTTGATGCAACCGAAGCTGAAACATATCGGTTTACCAGCCAAATTACTCAGTTAGCTAAAAAAACAAACAATCTAACGGGTACCGTTTATTTCGATGCAGATAAAAGCGGTAGCTATACAACTGGAGATTCTTATTTGCAAAATCAAGAAGTCCTTTTAATGCCCGATAGTATCTTTACCTTTACCGATAACCATGGTTTATACCATTTTACCGTCGATTCGGGTAAAGTGTATAGTGTAACTGTTATTCCTTTTTCGCCATTCTTAAAGGGTTTAGGTTCTTTATCGACCAGTACTTCTAAAATTAGTGCTGATCTTCAATTAGGTTCAATTGGATTGTTCGGAAGCGATATTGTTAGTTTTTCTTCAAACCTAACTTCGGGTGTGCATCGATGTGGCGAAGATGTTCCTTTTTATTATTCAATAGCTAATACCGGTACTATTCCGGCAGATGCACTAGTAGGGATTTCGATAGATAAACGTGCACATGTTATCGAAACAATTCCGTTCCCCGATTCAACCGCTTCCGATGGTCATTTATATTGGAAATATAGTAATTTGGTTATTTCAGAACATAAACAAATTTTATTAATGGTAAACATCCCCAGTGCAACTCTTGACAATTTTCTATATACTGCCGATGTTTATAACAACGATTCTGTTATTGCTTCTTCAAATCTTAATTTACAGACCTTATGCAGTTACGATCCAAACGATATAACCGTAACACCAATAGGAGTTAATGCTGAGAAATTAACGCTTAAGAACAACGAATTACAATATACCATCCGTTTCCAAAACACCGGAAACGATTATGCTTATAATGTAAGAGTTACCGATACGCTCGATTCGCACTTAGACGTTTCGACCTTTAAGATAATCGCATCAAGTCATAATGTAAGAACAGAAATATCAAGCCAAGGTATTGTAACATTCTATTTCGACAATATCATGTTACCCGATAGCAGTGTCGATTACTTAGGTAGTAATGGTTTTGTAAGTTATTCTATTACACCAAAACTAAATGTTGCAGAAAACACAAGAATTAACAATACTGCATATATTTATTTCGATAAGAATCCGGCAATCATTACAAATACAACCTTAAATACCTTGGTTAGCTCGCTTCCTTGTTCACAAGCAATAACTTCTATTACAAGATTTGCAACCCCAAGTGTTGTTGTTAACGGACAATCGTATATGAAATCGGGTATCTATGTTCAACCGTTACTAAATGCTTGCGGTTGCGACAGCACTTTAAAGCTACAAGTAATAGCAACATCAATCGTTGGCGATTTAAATGGAAATGGTCAGATTGACGGAAATGAATTTGCCGGCGATATCAACGGAAACGGATTGATTGATGGAAATGAAATTGTTGGCGATGTAAATGGTGATGGTAGTATTGATAATAATGAAGTAAAAGGCGATGTAAACGGCGATGGTGTTTTAAACTCAAACGATAAGATGGCTGTTAACGAAATACAAATCGACAATCTTTCAATATATCCTATTCCAGTAAAAGAATATGCTATTATCAGCGTTCAAAAAGATCAAAATTTCTCTGTTACTATTATTGATATCGTAGGTCAAACAATAGCAATTCAAACAGGCATAGGTTCAATAAAAATAGATTGCAGTCATTTCAAAAACGGTCTTTATTTTGCCCGAATTCAAAGTAACGATTCAACGGTAGTAAAGTCTTTTGTGAAAGAATAATCAGTATATAAAAGCATAAAAGAGAAGCCTTGAAACATACAAGGCTTCTCTTTTGTTTTTTATTTTATCAAGCATAAATACAAAACAGAATTGGTATTCGGAATTCTTCATATATTTGATCCCAAATTAGTACTATGGATGGAATATTAAAACTACGCTCAAAGAGTAACTATATTGCAATTTTCCTTATTCTCCAATATCTATGGAGCTGTACAGCACAATCGTCGAACAACGTACAGCGTTTAAAACATATCCAGACTATAGCTTTCATCTTTCCAAACGACACAAATGCTTTAACCCATGCCGAAAAGAACGATGCAGCTTCACTACAGAAAGTGCTCGATATTTCAGGATTCCGTTATTCTCTTATTCCTTCAAATGCAGTTACAAGAACTAAGCTTTCGAACTACGATCTTATAATTGTTCCCTTTGCTTCGACCAAACGATTGAACGATGCCGATTTAGCTACTATTGTTACTGTCGTAAAATCGGGCAAAAGTGTTTTTACCGATGGTGTTTCAAAACTTGGAGATCAACTTGGTGTAACGATTCAATCGAAATCGATACATATATCAAAAATCCATGACAGTCATTTCTCAAAAAACAGTCTGTACTGGACAACTCCCGCTGATGTATATGCCATTGATAATAATGCCGGTAAAGATTCTGTTTTAGCTTTTGATGAAGTAAGCCATCAACCGATTGCTGTATATGGTAATAGAGATAAAGGTTGTTTTGTGTATATCTCCACCCTATTCGATCCCAACACCAATAAAGGTTATTCTCGTTTCCCTTTTCTTATTGAATGGCTAGAAAAGAACGTTCAGCTAACTCGTATTGTTGAACGTCAATCAATGGAAATGTATTTCGATCCACAAATGCATAACGATAATTTCAACATGGATTCGCTTGCTTCGCTTTGGCGTGAAAGAATGATAAAGCGAGTGTTTGTTGCAGGTTGGTATTATGATAATGCAGCCGATTATGATGCAATAATAAAAGCCTGTCATAAAAATGGTATCCAAGCATTTTGCTGGCTTGAAACTCCTGAAGTAAACCGATCGTTTTGGGAAAAACATCCTCAATGGAGGGAGAAAACTGCTACTGGCCGCGATGCTCATATCGATTGGCGACGTTTGATGAATCTTGCCGATGAATCGTGTCGCACTCAAGTTTTTAAGGAACTCGATAGCATGCTGATGAAAAACGATTGGGATGGTGTGAATCTTGCCGAATTGTATTTCGAACCGCATCCCGAGGGATTCGATAATCCTCAGGATTTTACTCCTATGAATAGCGTGGTTCGTAACGATTTCAAACAAAAATCGGGTTTCGACCCTCAAGAACTCTTTGATAATAAAAGCCTGAATTACTGGAAAACAAATAAAAAGAGCTGGCGGCAGTTTGCCGATTATCGTAAAGATCTTTCGTATAAATTAAAAGGTATCTGTTTGGAATTTCTCAACACGATTAAAAGCCGTAAAACAGGATTCGATGTTATGCTTACCGGTATCGATGTGAGTCTGCAACCGCAGGAATCGGACAATATAGGCGAATCGACCGATTACACCTTAGCATTATTTAAGAAATATAATATAACCTTACAAATTGAAGATCCGTCGAATTGCTGGGGTTCGGGACCGGAACGCTATGCCGAACTAGGTGCCTTGTATCGTAAAACGGTGAAAGACGAGAATCGCCTCGTCTTCGATTGTAATGTGGTTGGAAGCCACGAAAAAGGATTTGGAGGCTTCCCTTCGGAAAGACCTTCGGGCGAAGAAATCAGGCAAATTGCATACAATATGGCAACACATAATGTGCGACCGATATTTTATGCCGAAGATGGGGTTAGTCTTATCGATTTTAAGAATATCAGCACTGTTCTTGCAAGTAAAGCTCATATTATTGAAGAAAAAGCTAACCAATGGACTATCAAAAGCCCTTATACTACTTGGGTAAACACAGGCTTGAACAACGCTACCCTCCTTCTTGACAAAAAACCTTGGTTTGCTCAAAACAATGGTAAGGTTATGATTCCTAAAGGAAATCACCTTTTAAGTTGCGATACGATTCATGCTCCCATTCATACTATGGGGTTACAATATTTTTCGGGCGAATTATTATCGGCAAGCTTTGGTGAAAATACATTACAATTCAATTATTCTGAAGACTTAACCTCTTGTTATGCAATACTTACTTCCAAACCAGAATCTATTGAAATTGATGGTAAAAACGCTAAATGTATACTTTTCGAAGGGAAAGAGTGTGTATTAAAGCTTCCACAAGGAAAACATACTATTACCGTTACCATTAAATAGTTCTATGATTACCATTAAAAAGACTTTTATTACTTTTATTATATTACTTACTACCATTATTGTTAATTCACAAGAAGCTTGGACTTTTGGTCCAATGCTTCATGTGAACTTTGGTGGTGGTAGACCTTCGGTAAGTTATGGTGTTGAAGGGGCATATTGGAATTTATCACACTTCTATTATGGCATTGATGGTGGTTTAGAGTTTGGTGGCAATAGAATACGTTTGTATGGCGAACTGGAAACAGGTTTAATTGTGGTAGGATTGGGAATGGGTCCAGTTTTTGAATATAATACGAACCAATCGAAAGCTCACCTTGGTTTTCAATATACTATATGGGCAAATTATTTAGTAGGTCTCGATTACCGTAAACGTTGGATCGATTCAACAACCTATAATTGTGTGGGCGTATATGTAAAAGTTCCTTTTAAAACAACCGGCATTGACAATTCAAGCAGTTCAAATACAACAACAACGACAACAGATCATCATCATTGGGATTTCGATTAATCAACCTTCCATCCATTTTCGAAATTCGACCACCCGTTCGCGACTAACGATAGTGTTGTCGGTTGAACAATGGGGAAGTTTCACCATCAACCGGCTTCCGGAATAAACCACCACATCTTCTATTGCATCAATTGCTATAAGGTATTTTCTGTTAATGCGGAAATACCGTGTTGAATCAACACAATCTTCAACAGCATCGATAAATTGTTCTATCGGATATTGCCGCCCATCGGTTGTTCCGATCCATGTTGATTTTTCATGACTATAAAAATATGCTATTTGTTCAATGGGAATCATTCGCAGATGTTCGCCTACTTTAACAACAAAGCGGGTTTTATATCCTGTTTTTATTTCTGAAGCTAAATGAGGAAGTAATTGTTTGTTAACAAAGCCGGTTTGCGTTGTTTGAATGGTTTTAAACTTTTGCAATGCCGCTTCAAGCATTTCGAGTGTAACCGGTTTCAATAAATAGTCGATACTATGAACTTTAAATGCTTTGATGGCATATTCGTCGTAGGCTGTTGTAAAAATTACGGGACATGGCACAACGCAGTTTTCGAATATTTCAAAGCTCAATCCATCGGCAAGACGGATATCCATAAATGCCAGATCGGGAGCACTGTTGTTTGTGAACCATTGAACGGCCGATTTTACCGTATCGAGTGTTGCTACGATCTCAAGCTTGGTACGAAGCTTTGATATGAGCGATACCAGATAATCACACACTAAAGGTTCGTCTTCAATAATAATTACTTTCATTCTTTTAAGCGTTTTTACAAAGTAACATAAAATTATATTACAACGAAATGAGTTTTTTTAATTGAACACAATCCTACTCTTGTTAATTAACCGTTTGAAATTTATTTTTAATGAATGTCCTTAATTACACCTAGATTTATTTTTAAATAGTATTCATTCAATAGTATAGCAAACACCTTTCCTTACTGTTTGTTTTTCAATTACCCCGACGTTTTACATACTGTTTGAAAACTAATAATAGTATAATTGTTCCTTATTATCTTGTTCCTTATCCTCTGACAGGGTTTACAACCACTGTCAGGGATTTGGCGTCGTTTTTTACTTTGATTTTTCGTGAACGATGCATCCATCTTAACCCTGACAGTGGTTTTAGACCCTATGCGTGGTGAAATTGATGATATCTAATAATTGAGTATAGTACTTCGCCACAGTCAGCCATTTTTTCAGTTACCACGGCTTGAAAGCCGTGGTAACTGAAAAACCATCTTCAATGATTCGAGATTGCAATAGAATTAAATTATCTATTGTGAGATATTGTCTTTTTACTATCCATTTATTCATTTAGGTAAAATAAAGGATATTCATTTAATTTTTATTACATGTCTCAAAAAATAATCGGTAAATCACTTTTATTTTCAGTCGAAAAACATGTATTTTGTGAGTGTGAATTGATTTTACTTTTTAGATAATGAACAAACAACTTCTTCTTGGTGCTGAAGCAATTGCACTAGCCGCAATCGATGCCGGAATATCTGGTGTATATGCATATCCGGGTACTCCGTCGACAGAAATTACAGAATATATTCAACATTCGGCAATAGCTAAACAAAACGGTATACGTTCCAAATGGTCGGCAAACGAAAAAACGGCTTACGAAGCTGCTTTGGGAATGTCGTATGCAGGCAAACGCAGCCTTGTATGTATGAAACACGTTGGACTTAATGTTGCTGCCGATGCTTTTATGAACTCAGCAACAACCGGTGTTCATGGAGGTTTGGTTGTTGTAGTTGCCGACGATCCATCGATGCACTCGTCGCAAAACGAACAAGACTCACGTGTTTATGGTCGCTTTGCCTACCTTCCCGTACTTGAACCATCGAACCAACAAGAAACGTACGATGCTGTTCGCTATGCTTTCGATCTATCGGAACAAGTGAAATTACCTGTTTTATTAAGAATCACAACCCGACTATCGCATTCGCGTGCTGTGGTTCAACAACAACCGGCTAGAATCCAAAATGTATTAAATCCTTCGACCGATAAAAAGAAATGGATTTTATTGCCTGCAAATGCCCGTGCTAATTATGGTGACTTGCTTGGTATTCAACAACAATTGACCGACATTTCGGAGAAATCGGTATTCAATAAAACGATTGAAGGCAAAGGATCGAAAGCAGTGATTGCATTTGGCATTGCCTATAATTATATTATGGAAGTTAAACAAGCCGAAAAGCTTGACATTCCTGTTCTGAAAATTTCGCAATATCCTTTACCCGAAAAGCAAATAAAAGCATTTGTAGATTCATACGGTGATATTTTGATTGCCGAAGAAGGCTATCCTATTTACGAAGAATTGTTAAAAGGTTTTTTGGGTAACGCTAAATTCCGCGGCCGACTCGATGGTGCCTTACCTCGTATGGGCGAACTCTCGCCCGATGCTTTGGCTAAGGCATTCGGAGTGCATCATCAAGATATTCGAACTATTCCTGATATTGTGGCTAACCGCCCACCGATGTTATGTAACGGTTGCGGACATCGTGATTTATATGAAGCTATGAATCTTTTGTTTGAGTCGTATTCTTCTAAACATGTATTTTCCGATATCGGTTGTTACACCCTTGGTGCTTTACCTCCCTTTGGAACCATCAGCACTTGTGTTGATATGGGTGCTTCCATAACTATGGCAAAAGGAGCGGCAGATGCAGGTTTACATCCGGCAGTTGCGGTGATTGGCGATTCTACGTTCACCCATTCGGGTATTACCGGATTGCTTGATGCAGTAAACGATGAGGTTGCCATTACCATTATCATTTCCGATAATTCGACTACCGGTATGACAGGCGGACAAGATTCGTCGGGAACGGGAAAGCTCTTCGATATTTGTGTTGGTGTTGGTGTTGAACTGAATCATATCCGCATTATAGAACCGTTGAAAAAGAACCTTGATGAAAATAGTATAATTTTAAAAGAAGAATTTGAATACAAAGGTGTTTCGGTAATTATTGCACAACGTGAATGTGTACAGGTGGCTATTCGAAATAAGAAAAAAGAAGCATTATAACGTACCATTCTTTAAGCTGGGTATTACAAATCGTACAATATGATTATACCCGATTAACCTGATTATTCGACATATAAAAGTAAAAAAATGAACAAAAACATAATCATAGCAGGAGTTGGCGGTCAAGGCATATTGACCATTGCTTCAATTATCGACCTTGCAGCAATGAATATCGGACTGCATGTTAAACAAGCTGAAGTTCACGGAATGAGTCAACGAGGAGGAGCTGTCGAATCGCATCTTCGGATTTCCGATTCGGAACTTTTTTCCGATTTGATTCCTCTTGGCAAAGCCGATTTGATTCTATCAATCGAGCCAATGGAATCGTTGCGTTACTTGCCGTTTCTTTCGAAAGACGGTATTATTGTAACAGCCACAGAAGCTTATAAGAATATAGCAAATTATCCCGACGAAAACCTTATCTTTAAAGAAATAGAGAAATCGGCAAAACATGTCTTAGTCGATGCAGCGTCTATTGCCCGCGAAGTTGGAAATATAAAAACATTTAATGTTGTAATGCTCGGTGCTGCTTCTGCTTATATCGGAATAGGCATTGATGAATTGGAAAAAGCAATTGAACAATATTTCTCAGCAAAAGGCAAAGCTGTTGTTGACACGAATATTATTGCATTTAGAAAAGGTATTAAAAAGTAATTCATCATAGAAAGTCGTTGTGAGTTTTTGTAACAACAAGTTGTGCATCATTAGAGTAAAAAACAGCAAAGTTGTAGCATAATACAAAGGTTTTCACAAAGGCATGTCAAGAAAGAACATATAAAATAAAGATCATGATTTGGAATCAAAACATTGAATGTGCAAGCAGGGAGCAAATGCGGGAAATTCAAAGCCGGCGATTAGCCGAAATGGTAAAAAGAGTTTACGAAACGGTTCCCTTTTATCGCTCTAAACTCAAAGAAAGAGGCATTGAACCTGGCGATATTACCAGTATTGATCAATTAAAACATCTTCCATTTACCTTAAAGACCGATTTGAGAGATAATTATCCTTTTGGATTATTCACCGTACCTCAATCGGAAATTGTTCGTCTACATGCGTCAAGCGGTACCACCGGTAAACCTACCGTTGTTGGTTATACTCGCAACGACATTAATATGTGGAGCGAGGTTGTTGCCCGTGCATTAACCATGGCCGGCATAACCAAAAACGATATTATTCAAATAGCTTACGGGTACGGTCTTTTTACGGGAGGACTCGGTTTACATTATGGTGCCGAAAAGGTTGGTGCTTCAGTCATTCCAATTTCAGGAGGAAATACCAAGAAACAATTGCAGTTAATGGCCGATTTCGGTTCTACCGTTATTGCCTGTACGCCTTCGTATGCCGCATTCCTGGGCGAAAGCATTATTAAAGAAGGTATTGATCCGAAAAAGATAAAACTTCATACGGGTGTTTTCGGTGCTGAACCTTGGACCGAAGAAATGAGAACACAAGTACAGAGTATTCTTAACATTAAAGCTTACGATATCTATGGTTTAAGCGAAGTAATCGGTCCCGGTGTTTCGATGGAATGCGAACATCAAAATGGAAGTCATATTTTTGAAGATCACTTCATTCCGGAAATAATCGATCCTGTTACATTGGACGTTTTGCCTTACGGCGAATTGGGTGAACTGGTATTTACTCCCGTTTCGAAAGAAGCAATGCCATTGTTACGTTACCGTACTCGCGATCTAACCCGTTTACATGCAGAAAAATGTGCTTGCGGACGAACATTAATCCGCATGGAGAAATGTCTGGGTCGTTCGGACGATATGTTAATCATCCGAGGAGTAAATGTATTCCCTTCGCAAGTTGAATCGGTTCTTTTGGAAATAACAGAAACATCGCCTCACTATCAATTGATCGTAACAAGGGAAAATAATCTCGATTCATTAGAAATAAAAGTGGAGATAGATGAACAATTCTGGTCGGACGAGGTGAAAGTTCTTGAAGCCTTGAAAAAACGGATCAATCATAACATTTCAAGTGTTTTAGGAATCAGTGCCACTATCAGGTTGGTTGAACCCCGAAGCATAGAACGATCGGAAGGAAAAGCTAAACGTGTTATTGATAACAGACATATATAATTATAAAACATTAAAAAGGAACGGTACTATGATTATAAAACAATTATCAATCTTTCTTGAAGATAAATCAGGTAGATTAACAGAATTGACCAAGATATTGGCCGAAAACGATATAAACATCACAGCATTGAGCATTGCCGATGCGGCAGATTATGGTATTATCCGTATGGTTGTAGGTCGTCCCGAACTGGCGATGAAAGTATTGAAAGAAAAGAGCTTTTCAGTTCAACTTACCAATGTTGCCTGCCTTATAGTTCCCAATAAACCCGGAGGATTGTATCATGCTTTAAGAATTCTAACAGATAATAATATCAATATCGATTATATGTATGCTTTTGCAATTAATGCTACTGCATCGGTTGTGATTCGTTCTGCATCGATAACCGATGTCATTGAGATATTGCAGAAGAACAAAATGGAACTGTTGAAAGCCAGTCAGATTTATCAGGTATAAAAAGATTGCTAACGGCAAAAGGTAACGAACTATAGCACAAGGTCAATAAAGTAAGGAAAACAAGAATGGATAAATATAAAAACTTTTTCGAACACGACAATTTTGCAACAGGCAATGGCATTGTTCTTACCGAATGCCGACCGGGATATGCTAAAGCTCAAGTTTTAATTAATGAAAGTCATTTGAATGGTGCCGCTGTTGTTCATGGTGGATTGCTCTTTACTCTTGCCGATTTCTGTTTTGCTGCAGCAGTCAATTCGTATGGTAATGTAACCCTTTCTATTAATGCTTCCATTTCGTATTTTGCAAAGAGTAGCGAAGGTATTATTACTGCCGAAGCTAAAGAAATCTCGCGAAGTAATAAACTTTCGACCTGCGACATTAATGTCTATGACCAAGCCGGACAATTGCTTGCCAATTTCAAAGGAATGGCTTATATTACAAAGAACAACATTGAGTTTTAAATAAGTATCTCTTAGAACTCAAAGAATAACACAAAGGCACACAACGATAAAACGTAATTAAAAGAAGATATGACAAAATTTGCAAGCACCATTCAATTCCTTCGTTCGTCGGAAATACGCGATTTAATGAGCCTGGCTACCCGCCCGGGAATTATTTCTTTTGCAGGTGGAATGCCCGGTAACGAATTGTTTCCTCTTACAGAAATGGACGAAATATACAATTCGCTTACTATTGCCGAAAAACAAGTTGCCATGCAATATGGACCAACTAACGGTTTGCCTACTTTACTAGAATCGTTGAGCAATTATCTTCAGTCGAAAGGTCTGCCTGTTTCCACTAATCGTTTACTAATTACCACCGGTTCTTTGCAAGCAATCAATATACTTGCAAAGGCATTTATTGATCCAGGCGATAGTATTTTGGTTGAAAATCCAAGTTTCATTGGAGCTCTTTCGGCTTTTCGTTCTTATCAAGCCAATCTCATAACCATTCCGCTTAATAGCGATGGAATAGATATTGCAGCATTAAAAGAAAAAATAGAAACAACCGAACCGAAACCAAAATTCTTTTACTATTCGCCACATTTTCATAATCCGGCCGGCACCATTTATTCACAAGAAGTAAAACAACAACTGGTTGATTTGATGACCGACAAAGAAATTCCCATTATCGAAGACGATGTATATAGTGATCTGTATTTCTACGACGAAGATATTGAGAACTTGAAACTGATGAAAGCAACCGATCCGAAAGGAATTGATGTTTGCTATACCGGATCTTTTTCTAAAATTCTTGGTCCCGGACTTCGCCTAGGATGGATGTTGGTTCCCGAACATATTTACCAAAAATGCGAACTGATAAAACAATCGTTCGATGCATGTTCGCCAAGTTTCTCGCAGGTTCTTGCCGACAAATTTATTCGTAACGGATATATCGACCGTTATGTCGACAGCGTTCGTAAAGAATATAAAAAGCGTGCATTGGCAATGTCAGCTTGTTTGGAAAAACATTTGCCCCATTATGTAAAATGGGATAAACCCCGTGGCGGATTTTATATTTGGCTTCATTTGCCCGAAGGTACTGATTCAACCGAAATACTAAAAATTGCAATTGATAAAGGAACAGTATTCGTAACAGGAAAAACCTTCGATCCCGATGGTATACGCAATGATAAAATGAGAATTTCGTATTGCAATACTTCGGTCGAGATAATAGAAAAAGGTATTCCAATTATTGCAGAAGCTATTAAGACTGTGTGTGGATAATCTTATTTTTGATACACAGAGCATTAAACATTGGGGAATATGCTCTATGTAACAAATTTTAGATTAATCTCTCTTCAACAACGGTAAAGCAACGACAAAATAGTTATCCTGCTTGCCAAAAACACATTCACGGTTCGATAAATATTCGTAGCGTGCACGGATGTTTGCCAATCCGGTTGGAGTGCGGTCGTCGTTTGCGTTCTTAGCATTTATATTATTCTTTACATAGAAGAAATCGTTCTCTATCCACATTTCAATAGTTACCTTCGAGTCTTTAGAAATGACAGTATGCTTAAACACATTCTCAATAAGCATCTGCACCGAAACCGGTATGACTTGATAGATATCGTTCTTCTTAATGCGGTTTTGAACTTCGACCAATTGTCCGTAACGGATGCTTTGCAAACGTAAATACGAATCGACAAACAACATTTCTTCGTCCAACGAAACAAGTTCTTTTTCTTTGGTATCGATTATATAACGATAGGTTTCTGAGAGATGATTAGTGAACTCTATTGCTTTGTCTTTATCAACCTCTATCAAATGGGTCAAGGTACTTAAGCTATTAAACAGAAAATGCGGATTGACATGATTTCTCAATGCTTCGAAACGTAATTTCAAACTTTCGGTCTTTTGTTTCTCCTGTTCTATTGCAAGGTTTTTCCATTTCACATAAAAAGCTGCTGCATGAGCAACAAATGCAATACTTATATACATTATAAATGCAATCTTAATTGAATACCAGTTTTGTTGCATAAATTGATTTAATGGAATATGCATTATAAAGAACAAAACAACATTTATAATGGTCATTAAGATAATTGTTAATAGTGTACCGGTTACAAAACTTATTATTGCACTTTTTATCGGCGATTGTAACCATGCTAGTCGTTTCTCAATATATTTCCCTTTCAAATCATGACCATACGACATTGTTAAACCAATAGCAATACCATAGATATTGCAAAACATCCAATTAGTAAATGAATTGAATATTCGAATATCAATAAACGGTATTAATGCTTGAGTGATAAAAAACATCACAACAACTTTTGTCAGAAATGATTTAAGATTTTTATTCATTGCTCTATATTTAATGAAACCATTTTTCTATAAAATAATACTATCATTTAAACTTATCCTCCGCATTCAACAATCTTCTTTAAACATTCATCTTTGCCCCAACGTGGACACAAAATGTTATGAGATGTAAATGTATCGAATTTTTGTTTTGCTTTTTGAAAAACAGGTAATGCTTTATCTTTACCTCCACCCATAAAGGCAGGCATATTCATCACCATTTGTGCACGCATAAAATAAGTACGCGGATTCAAAGAATCGAGTTTTTCGGCTGTCGCATACGAGGCATTAATTAATCCCATGTATTGGTTAGCCCGCATCATAGGATTTACAATCAAACGCATGTTATACAAAAATCCTTGCATCACATATAGTTCCGATTCTCCAGGCGATTTTTTCAATGCCTTTGTAAGCAGATCTTGTCCCCGGTCGCATAGAGCATCTTTCTTGTTGTTGTCTGTTTCCTTAAGACTCAACATGCAATAGCCATAAGCTGCATAATACAAAGGTTCCCAACGATTGGTGTCGACCTGCGACAATCGTTCGAAGTTATTGATAGGTTTTTGCACTGCACCGCTTCCAAACGAACGGTAAAGACTGTCGATGTTTGCATGCATAGCAGTTTCAAACTCCGATTGACTGTAGCCGATTAATGATATAATCAGCGCGACGAATAATAATGATACCTTTTTCATAACTTTTAGTTTTTAATGTTTAGTTTTTAGTTAAATTGTAATAAATATTCCAAGAAAGATCATCCTCTTAGCAATTGGTTTGATAGATACCGAACGATATATTCCTGATGCATCGGGTAAGCCGGCAAATCGGTATGCATAGGTATTATCGAAGCCAAGAATGTTTGAAACCGAGCCATGTATCACGGTTAATCGTTTAAATATCCGAGTTAAATAGGTAAAACATAAACTCAAATCGTGAATATCTTTAAGCGAAGAAGCCATGAATGTTGTTTGGTTAGGGTTATTATACCTTTTACCTGATGTGTACATATATGAGAAACCAAGCTGTGTTTGAATTTTAGGAAAGAACTGTTTGTATACAACCGATACTGCTTGTGGCGAAACATATTCAGGTTGTACTTCTGTTGGATAATCTTTATACTTTCTTACGGTGTTGATATAAGAATACGAAACCCAGAAATCGCCATTATGAACAGTCTTCGTATCACGATAAAACACATCCATTCCCAAAGCTTTTCCATAACCTGTTGCCGCGTAACTTGCCGGATCGGGATTATTTAATGTTTGGTAGGTAATCAGATTGGTATAGTTTTTATAATAAGCCTCGGTTCTAAACAAGCGGTCGTTCTTTTGATATTGATAATTAACAATGTATTGTATAGCATCAGACGACTTCAGACTACGATTAAACTTCATATAATCGTCGCCTTGAAGTTGACGGAACATTCCCCAAGCTGCCGAAATTTGACTGTATTCGCTTACCTTATAAGCACTCGACAGCCGTGGTGAAAGGGTTTGCTCATGGTTGATGCCCGAATATTCGTAACGATAACCATGCTTTAAAACAAAACGTTTGGTAATGTTATTTTCAAATTCTACAAAAGCAGCATAGAGCGGTTGGGTAAATGTCATCTTTGCATTGCTTGTATCAAAACGTACAAAATAGTGTTGATTATATTGTTTGAAGTTTGATTGAACACCGTATTTGATGGTAGTACCTTGGAAGAAATGCTTTGCCCATGCACCTACCGACAGTGCTGTTATATTGGTTAATAAACTGATATCGCCTAAATAGAGATCATCTTTATCAATCATCATTCCCGAATTAATGCCTATGTTGGTTTTCTTTCCAATGGTAGTTTGATATGAATTATTTATATAACCATTACTATTGCGAAGCTTTAACGAATCAATGCGATTTGAATCGAGATTATCGTACATCATTCCACTCGATGTTTTTGAAAGCTGTATCATTGTTTTCAACATTCCTCGTTTACCAATCTTAAAACGTGCCGTCGTTATGTCGCTTGCCGATTGTGGATTTTCAGTCCAGTTGATACTCGAACCGGTAAATCCATAATAAGGAGCCATATTTGCATACATAGCTTCAGATGTCACCGAATAATTACTATCGTTGAGATAGGCAAACGAAGCTCCCAAACCTACAGACATAAATTGCAACGCAGCCTGCGACTTTTCAGCCAGACCAACCGTTTCCAATTGCAACACCGACGATAATGCTTGTCCGTACTGGGCAGAGAATCCACCGGTGGAGAACATTGTTCCCTTGAACAACATTGGAGAGAAACGACCGCGTGAAGGAAGATCGGGCATGTGCGACGTGTATGGTTTTTCAACACACGAACCATCAATAAAGGTTTTGGTTTCGGTGGCATCACCTCCTCTAACAATTAAATAGCCATCGGTTGCACCACGTTGAGTTCCCGGTAACGTAGCCAAAGCTCCCATTATATCGCCAACAGAATTTGCCACGGTTACAATATCTATAGGTTTTAATGCTACAGCTTTCTTTTCGTCTGATGCTTCAAAACTTCCGGCGGTAACGGTAACATCATCAATATGCGAAACCGTTTCTATCAGCTTTATTTTTATTTCAAGTAATTTTCCTGTAATGGTAACCGTTTTCTCTTGAGTTACATATCCGATGAAACTAACCATCAATGTCTGTTGACCCGTTTTCTTGCAGGTAAACATAAAGTTTCCTTTTGCATCAGTCGTTGTTCCCTCAATGCTTCCTTTGATAAAAACATTAGCACCGGGAATGATCTGCCCTTGTTCGTCTGTTACTGTTCCTTGAATCGTTGTTTGCGAAAACACCGAAACAGATAAGCCAAGTAACCATATTGCATATATAAACCTCATTTGTACTTTTTCTACAAATATGCAGGCAAATAGAGTGCAAGAACAACTTTAAGATGATGAACTGTTGAATGTGATGGATGAACTGTTGATTAATGAAGATGTAAGCAAAATGGCAAATAAAGCGTTTGATGAAACGAGCTACACGGCCAAACCTTAAAGAGGTTAGTACAAGATTGATAATAAATTGTTATATCCTTGATTGATCGAATAGTCATTCAGAAAGTAAAAACCATCAGAGTTTTATAATAACCTTATAATTGAAATAATCAACCCAATACAACCGAGTAAAACTATTGCAATTGTTCCGATATATATCCGATCGAATACGATTTTAAGTAACTCTTTATGTAACGAAATATATTTAATCATTGATAAAACTAATTATAGCTCCTTATACCGTGTTGATGGTTGTTAAGGTTTCATTATCGTGGGTTATTTTTTTGTATTTTGAAATCGTTGTTGAACATTTTCCAATTTGTAATACCTTTGCAGGGTATAAAAATATAAGAAAATGTCAAAAGTAAGAGTACGATTTGCACCAAGCCCAACGGGTCCGCTTCATATTGGAGGGGTTCGCACAGCTTTATTCAATTATTTATTTGCTAAAAAACATGGTGGCGATTTCTTGCTACGCATCGAAGATACCGATCAAACCCGTTATGTTCCGGGTGCTGAACAATATATTATGGATTCACTTAAATGGTGTGGTCTACCTTATAGCGAAGGTCCGGATGTTGGAGGTACTTACGGTCCTTACCGTCAATCGGAACGCAAAGCTATTTACAAACAATATGCCGATCAACTGCTTACTAGTGGAAATGCTTATTATGCTTTCGACACAGCCGAAGAACTCGATAAACTACGCCTTGAACACGAATCGAATAAACAGGTTTTTGTCTATAATTTCGAATCACGCAAGCATCTTCGCAATTCGTTAACACTTTCCGAAAACGAAGTAAAAGCTTTGATAGATGCTAATGTACATTATGTAATTCGGTTCAAGATGCCTGAAAACTTCGATGTTGTAATGCACGATGAAATTCGCGGTCAGGTAACATTCAACACCAAAGAATTAGACGACAAGGTTCTTTATAAAAGCGATGGCTTGCCAACGTACCACCTTGCTAACGTGGTTGACGATCATTTGATGGAGATATCGCATGTTATTAGGGGTGAAGAATGGTTATCGTCAATGCCTTTACATGTATTACTATATAAAGCTTTCGACTGGCAGGCTACTATGCCAAAATTCGCTCATTTACCCTTAATTCTTAAACCGGTAGGTCAAGGAAAGTTAAGTAAACGCGATGGCGATAAGATGGGATTCCCTGTATTTCCTTTGCGTTGGGTTGCAGAAAACGGCGAAGAATCGTCGGGATACAGAGAAAGCGGATACCTTCCCGAAGCAGTAATAAATATGCTGGCATTACTTGGATGGAATCCGGGAACCGATCAAGAGATATTTACAATTGACGAATTGATTCAATTATTCACTCTCGAAAGAGTTGGAAAATCGGGTTCGAAATTCGATCCTGAAAAGGCAAAATGGTTCAATCATCAATATATCACCAATAAACTAAATCAAATTGTTGCCAAACTTGAAGAAGAACTTAAAGCTAAAGGTTACGATTCGTCGAATAGTGTTAAAAACAATAAGATAGTATCGTTAATCAAAGAACGATTGGTTTTATTGAATGATGTTTGGTCGCAATCGTCATACTTTTTCGAAGCACCGACAAGCTACGATGCTGTGGTGATTAAGAAACGATGGAAAGCCGAAATACCTGTTGCTTTGACTGAGATTGCTACGTTGTTTCAAAATGCCGGAGACTTTAGTTCTTCTGTTTTACAAGATATGATTAAAGATTTTATCGGTGCAAAACAATTGAATCCGGCAGAAGTATTTAACTGTATTCGTTTATGCTTGGTTGGCGGAAGCTTCGGTGCACATATATTTGATATTGCAGAAATAATTGGAAAAGAAGAAACGGTGGCAAGAATACATAAGGCAGTAAAAGAAATTGTTTTATAAAAATTGGTAAAAATCTGTGGTTTATCACTCTGTGTAAAATGCATTACACAGAGTGACACCGAGATTTAAACTGTTATTCTTTATTTAGAAACAGGTTCTTTTGAAAGAAATCATTTGTTACAAAAGGAATAACTACTATTAACCAAACTAATACAATTCAAACCAATGGTGAATATATATTTTGCTCTATTATATCTATCTTTGCTAAGTGATTAAGTATTGTATATGAAATTTCGCACAGAAATAAACATCGTTCCTAAGCATCACTCTATTTCGCACGAATCAAATATTTTGTTGGTTGGATCGTGTTTTGCAGAATCGATAGGCGAGAAACTTTCGTATTTCAAATTACCTGTCAAGATTAATCCTTGTGGCATTTTATTCAATCCGATATCTATAAAAAATGCTTTCCAACTTATTTGCAAAAAGACTACTATTACAGAAAACGAATTGGTTTTCCATGATGGGATGTGGCATTCGTTTTATCATCACGGTTCATATTCGAATGCTGATAGACAAAGCTGTACCGATACGATTAATAAATCGATAGCCGAAGCTTACGAATGGATAAAAAACACGAAAACAATTATCATTACTCTTGGAACATCGTATGTTTGGGAATATAAGACCGGTCTTATTGTTTCGAATTGCCATAAAATACCTTCAACAGACTTTAAACACTATATGCTTTCGGTTGAAGAAGTACAATATGCTTTGCAATCGATTATCGATTCCATAAACGAAATCAATAGCGGTGCAAATGTTATTTTTACGGTTAGTCCTATCCGTTATTTAAATCATGGGGCACATCACAGTCAGTTGAGCAAAGCAACGTTGCTGCTTGCTATAGATTTGATTCAACAAAAGAACAATGCCATAGATTATTTCCCATCGTACGAAATTATGATGGACGATTTGCGTGACTATCGATTTTACGCCGATGATATGATTCACCCTTCATCGCAAGCTATTGAATATATCTGGGAAAAATTCACAGGATGTTATTTCAATTCGGAAACTATTGCCTTAAACACAAAGATTGATGCTTTTCAAAAAGCAGTTTCTCATAGAATGGTTAATCCTGATAACGAATCGGGGAAAAAGTTCATTACGTATATCAACAATTTACGGAACAATTTACAGAAAGAATATCCAACTTTACCTTTTTAAAGAAAACATTGCAGTGTTATAAACGCTGCAAGAGTTTTATAAACGTTATAATACAATTAAACTAATGACCACTCAACGCCAACTTTTTTTAAACCATATAGGTCAAACGTCTCCAAGCCCATTAATGCTTGAGATTGAAAAGGCTCGTGGCATCTATCTATATGAAACATCCGGCAAACGATACGTCGATTTAGTATCAGGCGTTTCGGTGAGTAACCTAGGACATAATCATCCCGAAGTAGTAGCGGCCGTTAAAGAACAAGTTGACAAATATATGCACCTCATGGTATATGGCGAAATAATTCAATCGCCCCAAGTAAAACTTGCAGAACTCTTAGCAAAGGTTTTACCGACTCCCTTAGACTGTACTTTTTTTGTCAATTCAGGCAGCGAAGCCAACGAAGGAGCAATGAAGCTTGCAAAACGATATACCGGACGACATAAGATCATAGCTTTTAAAAATGCCTACCACGGTAGCACACAAGGCTCATTAAGTGTGATGGGAGGCGAATATTTCAAGCAGGCTTTCCGTCCTTTGTTGCCGGGAATTTCGTTTCTCGAATTTAATCAACCCGATCAACTATCGGAAATTGATGAATCGATAGCAGCCGTTATTATTGAACCTATCCAAGGCGAAGGAGGCATTATCATCCCTTCGAAAGAATATATGAAAGCCCTTCGAAACCGTTGTACCGAAACAGGAACAGTATTGATTTTCGATGAAGTGCAAACCGGTTTTGGACGTACCGGTAAGATGTTTGCCATGAATCATTTCGATGTGGTACCCGATATCGTAACGTTTGCCAAAGGTCTTGGCGGAGGCATGCCTATCGGTGCTTTTGTTTCGAGTAAACAAATTATGGATTCGTTTATGACGAATCCTGTTTTGGGACATATTACAACTTTTGGAGGACATCCCGTAAGTTGTGCGGCAGGATTAGCATCGCTTAATGTATTAATACATCAACCTGAGATAATTGCATCTGTTGATGAAAAAGCCCAACGTTTCAGAAAGCAGCTTGTTCATCCTAAAATAACTTTGGTTCGAGGCATAGGACTACTTATAGCTGTTGAGCTTGAAACACAAAAGATGGCTTGGGATTTCATTTACAAAGGAGCAGAAATGGGCATAATAACCGATCCTTTTTTATTTTGTGAATCGTGCATCAGAATTGCACCTCCATTAATAATCACGAACGAAGAAATTGACGATGTTTGTGCTTTAATAGTACGTGTTCTTGATGCAATATAAAAAGTCGATTATGGCAAATACCAAGTGGAAATATCTTGTTCTTAGTTTCTTGATTATCGGAGTTTCGTTTCAAACCAATGCAAAAGGGAAAACGGTATCGAATACAACTGCTATTACATCGGCAAAAGACGATTCGCTGGTTATCTTATATAAAGCGATATCGAACATTGAAACTGATAAAGAACGTCGCAAAGCCAACGAAGCATTTACAAAAGCATTAATACATTATAGCCATAAAGATTTATTCAATGCACCTTTCGATACGCTTCGTAAAACAATTTCGATACTCGATGCTCCCGATAATTCGTTTCGATTAATAACCTGGACCGTTTATTATCTGAAAGGAGTATACGATTTCTATGGTTTTATTCTCTACAAACAAAACGATTCTATTGTTTCTTATACGCTGACCGATAATTCGGCTAAAATGCTCAAACCCGAAGAACTGACAACAACAAATGCCGATTGGTATGGAGCTTTATATTATAAAATAATTAAATCGGGAACAACCGAAGATCCCTATTATGTTCTTCTTGGTTGGGATGGTAACGATTTATTTACCAATCGCAAGATAATTGATGCCCTTTGGTTCGACGAAAACTACCTTCCAAATTTCGGCAAGCCTGTTTTTCAATTTAAAAACGACGATTTAAGACAACGAGTAATTTTCGAATTTGCCGAAACAGCTTCAATGGAAGTGCGGTACGAAGCTAAATACAATATGATTGTGTTCGATCATCTATCGCCCGATAAACCTGAGAAAGAAGGACATCGCGACAATTACGGTTCCGACTTCAGCTTCGATGCACTCAAATATGATGACTTCAAATGGACATTAATTGAAGACATTGACATTAGAAATGCAAAGACGAAACTTACGAATAAGAGGAAAAATAAATAACAAGAAACCCTATTTTCTGGTTATCATCGATTCAATCTTAATCCCTACGCAATATCGTTTAGGTTTTTCTGTCAATCCACCCAATACCCTCTTCCCGTGAGTATTCGGTAACGAAACAATAGCCCGAACCATACGATTATCGAACATTTGGAATTCAAAAACCTGTACAGTATCGTTAAGGGTATTGTCGTATACAAGAACGCCGGTGTTTTTGTCTAGAAATTTAACATGTACTTTATATTCGAAGGTAGAACAGAGCGACATTCTATAATCCCTGCTTTGAATTAATTCAATTGGAATTTCGAACGATTCGTCGGTAGCTAATAAATTACTGAAACACGATTCGGGTACAAGAGAATAATAATTGATGCCTTGTGATGAACCGCACTTAGTCCAATAATCTTTACAATCTTGAGAATATGTAGTTGCATGAAAAAGCACTATGATAACAACTGTTTTAAAAAATTTCATTGTGAAAATTGCTGATGGAATAGTAATGAACTGATCTTTATTGAAGAATGATTATGATGTATGATATCAATTGAATGACAGACTACAGGTTATGAGACATTTATATGTAATGCATTATATATTTAACATTAGTTCAAAGATAAGTTCGTTTGTTTACAAAAAAAAATCATTTTCTCTTTTTATAATACTAAATAGTATTAGCTATTAATGAACTTCTCAGAACTATTCATACTCTTCCCTAAATTATCAATGTTCTACACTGAACCTCTAATGTTATTATCTGAAAAATGTATAATCCTTCGTGACCAATCCAGACTCTTTAACTAATTATCAATGTTCTTCCCTGAAATATCTATACGCTTCCGATAGTAATTCATACACTTCAATTAATTATCAATGTTCTTCTTTGACAAATGTATATTCCTTCGTGAACAATCCAGGCTCTTTAACCAATTATCAATGTTCTTCCCTGAACAATTCATACACTTCCCTGAACTTACAATGTTATTACTTGAACAATCTTTACGCTTCCCTTATTTATCGTGATACTTCCGGATTTTTTCTTTACTCTTCCCTCAATTATCAATACTATCCCCTGAACTTACAATGTTATTCCCTAAATAATCTTTACACTTCCCTTATCTATCGTGGTACTTTCGCAATTTTCTTTACTCTTACTTCAATAATCAATGTTCTTCCCTGATCGATCTATGCACTTCCAATATACGTTATGTTTATACTGTAAGTTTTCCATACTCATCACTGAATAATCAATGTTTTTCGCTGAGCTTTAAATATGTTTCCTAAAATATTGTAACGCCTATTCTAATTGATTGCATTAGAAAATAATTAATTTCTCTTCTTATATTTTCATCACAGTCTTTCAAATAAAAATCTATACGATAGTAGAGAAAACGTTTCATCTTGATTCGAGAAAATTCATGAATGTTCTCTACAAAAGGACAATAAAAAACGGGCTTTCAGGAATAAATTCCGAAAAGCCCGTCTTAGTTGCGGGAGCCAGACTCGAACTGACGACCTTTGGGTTATGAGCCCAACGAGCTACCAACTGCTCCATCCCGCGATATATCTTGAGAAAATTTTCTTCTTTTTTGGTTTTGCAAAGATACACTCTTTTATTTAAGATTGTCAAGCATTTTAACCTTTTTTTGTAAATAAATCAATTAAGATGCACAATAGACTGATTTGAAGGCAATAAAACAAATTGTTCGCGGATTTTAATTGTCAACTCGTGCTGAGAAATATTCATTATCTCGGTTTGTAATTTTCCAATGGTAATCAATAATGTATGCCCCCTAAAGTTAATGCGAAAAGAAAACGATTGCCATTGTTTAGGTATAATAGGGTCGAAATAAAGCATATCGGCTTTAACTCTCATACCCGCAAAGCCTTTAACTATAGCCAGCCATGATCCCGACATGCTTGTAATATGCAGTCCTTCGCGGGCTTCGTTATTATAATCGTCAAGGTCTAACCGTGCAGTTCTAAGGTAAAGATCGTACGCCTTATCCAAATCTTTAATCTTAGATGCCACTACCGAGTGGATACAAGGCGATAGTGACGATTCGTGAACGGTACGAGCTTCATAAAACTTAAAGTTCTTCTTAATTGTATCTAAACTGAAGGAATCTTCTAAACAATATAAACCTTGCACAACATCGGCTTGTTTAATAAAACATGATCGAAGTATTCTATCCCACGACCAATGCTGATTAATGGGACGTTGTGCTACAGGAATATCAGTAACGAGTAATTGTTCTTTATCCATATAGCCTTCTTGTTGCAATATGATTCCCAGATTTTCTTCTTTCGGGAAATACATATTCTCCACAATTGCTTTCCAATCGGTTAATTCCGATTCTTTAAATGCAATTTTTGCGGTCAATTCTTTCAGCTTCGAAGGTTGTTCTTTAGAAACAGAAGTATATACCTCGGCGGCATATTTCATTGTCCAACACGCCATTTGATTTGTATACCAGTTATTGTTTACGTTATTTTCGTATTCGTTAGGACCTGTTACACCAAGCATGACGTATTGATTCTTGGCTTTGGAAAACGTTATTCTTTGTTTCCAAAAACGTGAAATGGCAATTAATACTTCTAAACCGAAATCGCTTAAATAGTGCGTGTCGGCAGTATATCGCACATAATCGTAAATTGCAAATGCAATGGCTCCATTGCGGTGAATCTCTTCGAAGGTTATTTCCCATTCGTTATGACATTCCTCGCCGTTCATGGTAACCATAGGATATAATGCAGCACCATTCGTAAAGCCAAGCTTTTGTGCATTTTCAATTGCTTTGTCCAATTGTTTATATCGATACAACAACAGGTTTTTTGCAACCTCTTGTTTTGCTGTACTTAAATAGAATGGCAAACAATAAGCTTCGGTATCCCAATAAGTACTTCCACCATACTTTTCGCCGGTAAAGCCTTTAGGACCGATATTTAAACGAGCATCGGTTCCGGTATATGTTTGATGCAATTGAAAAATATTGAATCTAATTCCTTGTTGTGCTTCTATATCTCCTTGTATTTTAATATCGCTCAACTCCCACTTTTGTTTCCATATATCAATATGTTCCTGTAGTAACTGATTAAATCCTAATATCCTGTATATTGAGAGATTTGCTTTGCATTTCTTAATTAAATCGTCAACATGCGATTGTAAGGTTGTGTTTATAGAAACAAGTTTGCATATGGTAATCTCATCGCCTTCGTTGGTACCGACCGAAAATATTTGGGAAACCTGTTCGTCTTTATGTTCACATGCAGGGTTCAAAGTGACCAACTTTCCATTTTTCTCAACTACTGTTGTAAATCCTGTAGCCACAGTAAAAGCCGTTTTCTTTGTTTCGGCAACAATAATACCCGATATATCGTTAATCTCGGAAGAAATGGTATTCCAGAATTTCTCGTCATAATTGGCATCTGAATTCCTAACATCCGAATTGATATAGGAAACAATTTGTATATCGCATCTATTTTCCGCTTTTATAGAATAATATATAACACCCGCTTCTTGACGTGCCATACTTACAAACCGAACGACGTTTACTGTTATTTTTTTACCATTAAGTAATGTAACAGAAAAGGCTCTTTTAAGCAGCCCTTGTTTCATATCGAGTGTTCTATTAAATTTTTCGATTTTGCAAATAGCTAAATCAAGCTTTTCGCCATCAACATAAATATCTATTCCAATCCATGCCGGAGCATTGAGAACTTTAGCAAAATATTCGGGATAGCCATTTTTCCACCATCCGACACGTGTTTTATCGGGATAATAAATTCCCCCAATATAATTACCTTGTAACGTTTGACCTGAATACGATTCTTCAAAATTGGCACGTTGCCCCATGTGTCCATTTCCGATACTGAAAACACTTTCAGCCATTTCGTGGTGAGTAGGATCGAATGTTTCTTCAATTATTTGCCATTCGTCGACCTTATATATTTTTTTAATCATAGACTATTTTTATGTCCATAAAGATAAAGAATAAATTGAACGCTCATCCAATAGTTGTAAAAAAAAAGAGGTTGTCCTTTAGGGGCAACCTCTTAAATATTATTTATGGAATCGAATTATTTTACGGTATCCATATGAGCGATAAGATCAAGAACTTTGTTTGAATATCCCCATTCGTTATCATACCAACTTACTAACTTAACAAAGTTACCGTTAAGAGCAATACCTGCATTTGCATCGAAGATAGATGTGCGAGCATCGTGGATAAAATCAGTAGAAACAACTGAATCTTCAGTATATCCTAGTATTCCTTTTAATTCGTTTTCAGAAGCCGATTTGATTGCAGCTTTGATTTCATCATAAGAAGCAGTCTTTTCTAAGCGAACAGTTAAGTCAACAACAGAAACGTCAGCAGTTGGTACACGGAAAGCCATACCGGTTAATTTGCCATTCAAAGCAGGAATAACTTTTCCTACAGCTTTAGCAGCACCAGTTGAAGAAGGGATTATATTGTTCAAAATTGAACGTCCGCCTCTCCAATCTTTCTTAGAAGGAGCATCAACAGTTTTTTGAGTATTTGTAGCAGCATGAACGGTTGTCATCAAACCTTCTACAATACCGAATTTATCGTTAATAACTTTAGCTAAAGGAGCTAAACAGTTTGTAGTACATGAAGCGTTAGAAACAACGTTCATGTCTTTTGTATACGATTTATGGTTAACACCCATAACAAACATTGGAGCATCGTTAGATGGAGCAGAGATAACTACTTTTTTTGCACCACCTTTTAAATGCGCAGAAGCACCGTCGATAGTTGTGAAAACTCCTGTAGATTCAACTACATAATCAGCACCGGCTGCACCCCAAGAAATTTCTTCAGCTTTCATTGAAGCAAAAAAAGCAACTTCTTTACCGTTTACGAATAATTTACCACCTTTATTTTCGGCAGTACCTGTGAATTTACCATGAACTGTATCGTAGTTCAACATGTAAATTAAATAATCAAGATCCAAAAATGGGTCGTTTACTGCTACGATTTCAACATCTGTTCTTTCTTGAGCAGCACGAAAAACTAAGCGTCCGATGCGACCAAATCCGTTAATACCTACTTTAATTGCCATAATATGTATTTGTTTGTAAATTAATTAATTGTACTTATTTATATTATCTTTAAACGTTGCCAAATTTACACAATTTGACATTACTATCAAAACATTATCGTATTTTTTATGAATATAGAAATTTGTTTAATCCTAGCATATTAATCGGAAAATCATAACCAATATGATTACTATTCACTTAAAAATGTAACTTTAATCGGTCAAATGTGTTTCAGCATGATATGAAGAACGTACCAAAACTCCACTTTCAACATGCTTAAAACCAAGCTCAAGTGCTTTTACTTTCAATTCGTCGTATACTTCTTTCGACAAAAACGCTTGTACAGGGAAATGTGTTTTTGACGGTTGGAAATACTGTCCGATTGTTAAAATAGAACAACCTGTATTCCTAATATCAGCGATGGTTTCTAATACTTCATTAATTGTTTCACCTAAACCTAACATTATTCCCGATTTAGTCTTAATTCCTTTCGACGATAAATATCGTAATACTTTCAAGCTGGTATCGTAGGTTGCAACTGAACGAATCTTTGGCGTTAAAGAACGTACCGTTTCGGTATTATGCGAAACTATTTCAGGTGCTACTGTAATAATTAAATCGAGCAACGATTCAATCCCTTTAAAATCGGGGATCAACGTTTCAATAGTACATTGCGGATTTAATTTTCGAATAGCAGAAATTGTTTCGCACCAAAATGCGGCACCAAAATCAGGAAGATCATCTCTATCAACAGATGTTAAAACAACATGTTTTAAACCGAAATCCTTAATCGTTTTTGCAAGTTTCTCCGGTTCTGCCATATCGGGTTGTTTTGGTTTGCCGGTAGCAACTCCACAAAATTTACAGGCACGAGTACAAATATCCCCAAGAATCATAAACGTTGCTGTACCTCTACCCCAACATTCTCTTTTATTAGGACATAATCCGCTCTCACAGATAGTGTGAATACCTTGAGAATGAATTTTATATTCTGTATTTGAAAAACCCGATAATGACGAAAGCCTTACTTTCGGTTTTCCTGAGTTATGGTTCATAGACGTATCTTAAACTAATAAACACTAAAAACCGCAACTATTACTGTAAATAATAATTGCGGTTATATACATAAGTATCATAAAGTATTCAAACCATTATAAGATTTGTATACTATAATTATTGATCCTTCAGATAAAAATTACAAACTAGAATTATCTATTTGTTCAGCACCAATACTACCATTACCATAAGCAGGACATGGCTCAACAACTTTACATGAATTAACAAAAGTTGCTAATAACAAAGAAACAGCAATAACTAGTAAACTTTTTTTCATAACAGATACCCTTAAATTGTATGTTAAATTTCGAGTACCAAATATACTAAAGTTTTTAAATCGTATAATTAATTTTGATGTTTTTTTACAAATAAATACATTTATAACCGTTCAAATAATGTATGTAATTATTTTTAGTGATGTTTTTAAAAGTAATACAAGCAAAAACGTATATTTGCATAAATTTTTCAGAATGATTAAACACATTTTTTTAATAGTATTAAGCCTAATCATACTTGGTTCATGTAAAGTAATGACATCGACTGATATGTTTAAAACAGATGCTAATTTTGCATTCGATAATGTAAATAACAAAATAAAAGAAATAAGAATTCAACCAGGAGATATCGTAACCATTAGAATGACAACCAATAATGGATTATCAATTCTTGAAACGAATGCACTGGGTTATTCGACATTAAATCCACAAATAGGAGCATCAGTTACTAGTAATCAAAGTGCGATTCAACCAATAATACAAACAAGTACTATATTAGGAACTCAAATTGCTGTTCGCGGAGGAAGTAGAGCAGATAGCAGTGTTGGCATGACAATCGGTCAAGGATATTTAGTCGATTTTGATAGTACAATAAAAATGCCGACCATGGGACGTATCAAAGTAGGTGGATTTACATTACGAGAAGCTGAAGCATATTTTGAAAAGAAATTTGCTGATAACTATCAAAAGCCTTTTGTTTCTGTAAAAATAACAAATCGAAAAATTTATATGTTTTTCACTCAAGCCACACATGCCATAACTCTACCGTTGACCGAAGAAAAAATGACAATAGTCGATGCAATAGCTAAAATTGGAGGCATACCTGCATATAGTAAAGCATATAATATAAAGATAATAAGAGGTGATAGATTAAATCCAAAAGTATTTAACTTTAACTTGAGAACGTTAACCGATTATAAAAACAATAACCTGTTACTTGAAGCAGATGACATCGTATATGTTGACAGCAGACCTCAATATGTAAAAAAGACTATGGATGAAATGCAACCATGGCTATTGCTAATAACAACCTCGATGGTGTTTTTTACATTCTATAAAACCTATCTATAATATACAGTAATATACAGTGAAAGAAGAATATAAAAAGATACCTATAATAAACGACACTTTTGATCCCAATTCGTTCGTTTATATTATAAAACAAAACATTTTGTTATATGTTATTATATTGGTTCTTTCTTTAATAAGTGCTTTTATATTTATCAGATATACTCCTCCATTATTCGATACCCTTGCTATTGTTCAAATCAACAAGAATAATGAACAAGATGAGATGAAGCAAAGCTTAGGCATTAGTATGCAGAGTGTTATAGGTGATGCTATAAATCTAAATTTAAGTAATTTAGTTGAATTAATGCGTTCGCCTGAATTTAAAAAGAGAACATTAAGGAAACTTCCTTTAAATATTAATTACTTTTCAGAAGGTACATTTCTTGATTATGAACAATATAAAAGCAATCCCTATTTTGTAGAACTTAAAGATATTAAAGATTTTTTTCAAGGTATTCCAATATATGTAAAATTCTTAGATGAGAAGAACTATGTCTTAACTTATACAATTAATCGAGAAAATTTTTCATATACATTAAAGTCGAACAAATGGAACACAATAAAGGGATGTAATATATTTTTAAATGTATCGAACTTCCAAAAGATTGAAGAATATCAAAGATTTTTAACCGGTAAGAGTTACTACTTTATTTCATACGACGATAATGGTGCATTAGCAGCAAACTTTTCAACGTTAGAAGTAAGAATTGGTGACGAACAATCAAGTTTAATTAATCTTGAATATTGGGGACAAAATCCTGTAAAAGCTGCAGATATATTAAACACCTTAATTCAAGATTTTCTAGAATATAATGTTGAAAAAAAACAAGAAAAAGCGAATAAAGTATTGGAATTCGTAGATTCACAATTTAAAATTGAGTTTAAAAATCTTGATGAAGCAGCAAGAAACTTAGCTCAATTCAAAAAAACGAATCACTTAAACAATGATGTTTTAACAATTGGTGGTGACAAAGTCCTTTTCAGTACTAATGATGACAAATCCGATCAATTAAAAAAAGAATATGCCGCTTTAATTAATATAAAGAATCAAATTCAATCGGGTGAAAGTCTAAACACATTTGAAATTCAATCGCCACTAACGAAAACTCCTGCACCATCGGAAAGTATGATTTCGAATTATTTAAATTCAATAATTCAATTACAAAATGAAAGAGATAGGATGCTCATAAATGTAACTGAAAAAAATCAACGCATTACAACCCTTGATCGACAAATTGTAAATCAAAAGGAATTATTAAAAGAATATATAGATATTGCCAATAATAAACTAAAATACCAATTAAAAGATCTACAAAA
>Ga0265338_10001694_pt1 | contig 35016 bp, 41 predicted proteins | sample 42126metaG_FD_193579 | JGI IMG/M metagenome (GOLD analysis project Ga0265338, IMG submission 193579) | Rhizosphere microbial communities from Carex aquatilis grown in University of Washington, Seatle, WA, United States - 4-21-26 metaG | ecosystem: Host-associated > Plants > Roots > Rhizosphere...
TCAATTGCAGGACGGCGCCGACATATTCGCTTGGCGCAACGATTTCGCCCTTGACCCATGGCTCGCGGATTTCGGCAATCTCGCTGGCATCCGGTAGCTCAGCCGCGGACTTAACATCTAGCTCCTGGCCGCTGGTTAACTTGACTTGGTAGTCGGTCGAAGGATTGGTCAGGATAAGCTCCAGGCCGTACTCACGCTCTAGCCGTTCGCGTACGATATCCATATGCAGCAGGCCCAGAAAGCCGATGCGGATGCCAAAGCCAAGGACAGGTGAATTTTCGGGCGCGAACTGCAAGGCCGAATCGCTAAGTGATAGCTTCTCGACGGCCTCCTTCAGGAGTTGATAATTTTCATTGCTGTCTGGAAAGAAGCCGGCGTAAACGAACGGTGTAATATCCCGGTAGCCAGGCAAAGCCTTGGTCGCCGGCGCACCAGTCAGTGTGACCGTATCGCCGACCCGGCCGGAGCGCGTAGTTTTTAGGTTGGTTACGATATAACCGATTTCTCCTGCTATCAATTTGCCGGATGATTTCATATCAGGATTCAAGTAGCCGACTTCTAGTGCCAGGCCTTCCGACTTGGCGCCGAGCATTTTGATACGCGAGTCTTTATTTATCTGCCCGTCAACCAGGCGGATATACAAAATGACTCCGCGGTAATCATCGTAGTGGCTGTCGAAAATCAAAGCTCTGGTTGAGGCTTCGGCCCCGCCGCTAGGCGGCGGGACGTCTTTGACTAGTCGTTCCAACAGTTGGTCAACCCCCTGTCCGGTCTTGGCGCTGACGTGCAAAATTTCTTCCGGCTTACAACCTAGTAGACCGACCACTTCGGCGCTGACTTTGTCGACATCAGCCGCCGGCAAATCAATTTTATTTAGGACCGGAATAATTTTAAGTTCAGCCGCCAAGGCTAAATAAACGTTGGCTAGAGTCTGAGCCTGGATGCCCTGCGTGGCATCAACTATCAAAATCGCACCTTCGACCGCCTCGAGCGACCGGCTGACTTCGTAGCTAAAATCGACATGCCCGGGAGTGTCAATCAGATTCAACTCAAACTCTTTATACTTCATTCGCACGGGTGCCAGCTTGATGGTTATGCCACGTTCGCGTTCGAGGTCCATCTTGTCGAGCAATTGTTCGTGCATTTGGCGCTTCTCGACCGTGCCAGTCAATTCCAATAGACGATCGGCCAGCGTGCTTTTGCCGTGGTCAATATGAGCAATGATGCAAAAATTCCGAATGTGGTCCTGGGTCATTGAGCCTTAGTATAACAGAGGTAGAGCTAACTATTCGTAATGTCCGTACTTGCGATGCTTGCCTATTTTTTTGAGTAAGGGCTGTAAAGTCCACTGAGCCGGCTTAGAGTTCTCACCGAGGAGAATTAGAAGTGCGACCGGCCAACTATGGCCTTCAAAACGCCGGCTAGAGGTCACAGTTGTCAGGTCATGCAGATAGGTAAAATCGGTCCTAGCACGGCGCAGACGCTGGATATAATCCATATCATCATAGGTATTTAACGACTCATTAAAACCATCGACTTCCTTGTGCTTAGAGCTTTTGACACACATGACACCGCCAATACCAAAAGCGCGGTGAAGAAGCTTCATGTTTAAATTCATCATTCGCATGACGAACCAAACTGATACCCGGTCTGCGAAACTCATTCCATCAGATTTATAGGCAGGAGTTAAATAATCTACCGGGTGAGATGCTAGACTTTTTTTCATCCTTGATACCGTATTCTTTGGTATTCGCATGTCGGCATCTATAAAAAGTAGGTATTCGCCAGAAGAAGCCTCAGCTCCCTCGTTTCTGGCGGCGGCAGCGCTACGAGTTCTTGAATGGACAATTTTAATAGGTAACTTGCTTTTATAAGACTCGGCAACAGCGATTGTTTTGTCTTTGGAAGCACAATCCGCCACAATCACTTCGTCTGGTTGGCTAGCCTGAACCACTAAGTCGTCTAGTAGCAGGCCCAAGTACTTCTCTTCGTTGAGACACGGAATAATTACCGAGATTGTGGGCATGTTTATTCTATGGCGCGGACCGGGCGGAAAATTATTTTTTTCAGTTTATCGATGACTGGCTGGACCTCTTCAAGCGAGAACAGCCAGGATATGGCCACGTGCACCGCTAGGGTTGGAATAACGATAAGGACCAGCTTGCTACCGAGCGTGATGAAACCGCGGTCAGTGGCGTAGAGCGGCACTATCTTAACCATCGTGTAGGCCGTCACGGCGGTGAAGCCAGTGACCGATAGGCTTCTTGTGATGTCGCTCCAGAATTCGGGCGTGAAAATTTGATGGTCGCGCCAAACCATGATTATCATTAGGATAAAGACCTCGACAGTCGCGACAATGGACTGGGCTATGGCAAGGCCGACAATGCCATAAATGTGGCTTAGCGTGAAAGCCAGGAAAATGTTTAACGCGATAGTGAATAACGAAACGTAAAGTGGCGTACGGGTATCTTTTTGTGAGTAGAAATAGCGACTGATGATAGCGTAGAGAGTCCGGAAGACCACGGCACCGACCAAGAAGCCTAAGACCAGCGCAATAGTCGGTTCCGGCGACTTATAAATCAAGCGTGCAAGGTAGGCGCGGGCAAAGAAAGTGATGATCGCCACTGGCAGGATTATCCAGAAAATGGCGCGGAAAACACGCAGAAAATCGCGCCGGAACAAATCCGGCCGGCCTTGGCTGAGCCGCTCGTTGAGCCGTGGAAAAGCGGCCGTGGCGATAGTCGTACCAATCAAAAGAATCGGCGCTAAGTGCAAGGTGTAGGCGTTCTCATAAAAGGTGATGGAGCCGCTAGGCAATGTGCTGGCGCGATTGGTCTCAACGATGGAGTTGATAGAGTCGATACCCTGGTCAATAGAGCGCGGCGGCAGGTTGCGCAAAATTTGTTTGAATTCCTCGCTTCTCCAGGCGATGGACGGTGTCCAGCGATAGCCCATGCCAACAAGCCCTAGTAGCACAAACAGCAACTGCAAAATCGCGCCGGCTAGTGCACCGATGCCCAAGCCAACTAGTCCAAGATGGGCTCTGAAAATATAGGCGCTGGCGATAATCGAGCCGTTATAAAGAATTGGCGCTAGCGCATAGAAAAAGAACCGGCCGAAAGTTTGCTGTAGCGCGCTCAAGATACCGGATATGGTGAACAACAGCGGGTTGAAGGCAATCAGGCGCATGATGACGATAGCTTGGTGCGTTTCGTGAGGACCAAGGTTGTGGCCGATGACTATGCGAATAAAGAAACCCGGGAATAACAGTAGCGCGAACCCAACGATTACCATCAAGCCGCTCAATAAATTGAGCAGGCTGGAGGTCAGATGCCAGACTGTCTTGCGATCGCCTTTTTGCAACCGGTCGGTAAGAAACGGCATGAAGGCTACGCCCAAAGCGCCGGCGGCAATAGTGTAGAAGAAAAAGTCTGGAATTTTAAAGGCGGCAAAGTACGGATCAGTGGTAACGTTCGTGCCGTAGTTGAAGCTACCGTTAATGATCTGGGTACGCACAAAGCCAAGGATAAGACCAATTAACGAAGCGGCAATCAGAAGCGCCGCCGCGTTTGGCAGGGAAATTCGCCGGTTGGCCCGCGTTAACCATCTGTTCATCTGCTAAATAGTATAAGCGACATGCCCCAGCTTTTAGAACCCAAAATAGGGATTTTGTTTATTCCCAGCGAAAGACGCGGAACGCGACAGCGTAAATAATAATTGTCCAGACCGCCACCCAGCCAAGCTGTGGTCCAATTTGCGTTAGATGCTTGCCCTCGGTTGCGATCATTCGAATGCCGTCAATCACCGGTGTCAGCGGCAGATAGGCGCTGACATGCTGTAACCATACTGGCATGGCATAGCGCGGGAAGAAGGTACCTGATAGAAACATCATCGGAAAAACTATGACGTTGGCCAGTGGCGCCGCCTGGCGTTCATTGCGTGCCCAGCCGCCAATTGCTAGCCCTATGCCAAAAATACATAAAATGCCCAGTGTGATAAAGGCCGCCAGCTCAAAATAATTACCAACCATCTTAAAACCAAATAACGCCGCCGCGACGATAATCATAATGGCAATTGAGAATAGGCCGATAACGGCGTTACTTAGGACGCTACTGACGAAAAACTGCCAAACCCTTAATGGGGTAATGTGTAGGCGGCGTAAAACTCCCTGCTTTTTCATCTCCGGAAAATAATTAACCGGACCAAAAATACCGAGACCTATTATTGAAAAGCCCAGCAGGCCGGAAACGGTATAGTCCAACTTCGACAGACCGCCGCTATTAGTCTCTACATTTTTGACACTAAACGGTGGTTTAATTTTTACCAGCTGGGTATTGACACCTTCCAGTTGCCCTTGGACCACCGAACCGATAGTCTGCGCCGCCTGAACATTATTCTCGTCGTAATAGATCTGCGCCTGCCCGCTGGGGATGCTGTCTTTAGGCACACCAAACTCTGCTGGCAAAACGATGGTGGCGTCGATTTCGCTTTTACTCATCTTGTCTTTAGCGATGGCCAGCGTGGTCACAGTCTTATCCACATTGAAGCTCTTGCTGTTATTAATGTCGCCGACGAACTCCTGCGAAAACGCGCTACTGCTCTGGTTTATCAGGCCAACATGGAAAGTCACGCTGTTGCCTTTGCTCAGACTGCCGAAGACCAGTAGGAAGATCAGCGGGAAAGCCACCGTGAAGAAAAGCGCCAGCCGGTCGCGGAAGTAGCGCCTGACGCTAATTTTGGCAAAGACCCAAATAGTAAACAGGTTGCGCTGATGTTGACTCGGCTCCTTATTGGTTTCGGCTTTAATTGGCCGTACTCCTGGCTGGTTCTTGCGAATGAGGCGTGAGATACGCCAGCCAATGCGTGCAATTACTAGAATCAGTGCGACAACCCAGAAAATTTTCATCGGCCGAGCTCCTTTCCGGTTAGGTTCAAGAAGACGTCCTCAAGATTGGCTTGTTCAACTTTGCGCGCCTTTTTGAAACCCTTCTTGAGTAGCTTTTGGACCAAGTCGGCCGGCGTATCCATGGCTACGATTTTGCCTTCGTCCATGATTGCCACGCGATCGCATAGCACTTCGGCCTCTTCCATATAATGGGTCGTCAAAATGATGGTCGTGCCCTTACCTTTTTGGTTAATTTTCTGAACCAGCTCCCACAAGTTGCGCCGGGCCTTAGGGTCAAGCCCGGTCGTGGGCTCATCCATGAAGAATACCGTTGGGTTGTGGACTAGCGCGGCGGCGATCGAGAAACGTTGTTTTTGGCCGCCGCTTAAGTTCTCTATATATGAATCGGCCTTATCGTCCAGATTGACGTCCCTCAAAAGCTCGTGTGTATCAACCCGCTCGCCGTAAGCGGCGGCCTGCTGCTCCAGCAGTTCCGTCAACTTGACCTTATCCATGAACGCCGTCGATTGGGTCTGGACGCCAATCATATAGCGGATTTTCTGAGGCTGCTTTTCCACGTCGATGCCGTTGATGCGAGCATGGCCGCCGTCAATCTCGCGCAGGGTCTCAATCATTTCCAGGGTAGTGGTTTTGCCAGCGCCGTTGGGGCCGAGGATTCCGAAAACCTCGCCTTGAGCGACGTCAAAGCTAATACCCTTGACGACCTTGCGGCCTCCATAAGACTTCTGCAGGTTGTCGACCTCCAGGATTACGGACATACTCTTTCCACTATACACTAGGCATTTTTGGTCATAAAAATACCCGCCCAAAAGCTGAGCGGGTACTCTTATTTGTCTTAAATCGAAATTACTTGCGCTTGAGGGTCAAGAAACCGTTGCGCGGATTTTCGTTGACAACGCGGTCGTCAGGCAGATCTACGCCAGTGTCGGCTCGCTCGTCCTTAGAAAAGTAGTAAATCGTTTGTGTTTTGCCGCCGCGCAGTGTAACTGCCTTGGCGTTTAGGTAATAGGTAACACCTTTACTGTTCGTGTGCTTATAAGCCATTGCTTATGTCCCTCTCCGTTAAATGATTAATGTACCCCTAACATACTCTGTGAAGATTTTACTTGTCAACCCGCTCATCTGTTTAGAGAGACGCCTACAGGGGTAAACTGTCGCAATTACCCCTGTGAAATTACTGGCGGCGGCAGTTTCGCCCTCAAGAGGTATTAAGTACAACAACACCTTACGAAGCGGACTTGCACCCTAAAGCGCTTATGCGTTAATATTGAGGAGTATTTAATTAACAAAGGTAAGGTGGATAAAACATATGGAGTTTATGTCACGTGGTCAGGACCAGTCTCAAGCTGCTGCCGGCCAAGCGCGGCCACGCCGCAAGCATTTCGACTGGGATGCCCGTGCTGTCAGAATTGAATGGTTCATTTTTACCAGTCTCATAGCATTGGTACTTTTAATAGTAATTGGCTGGTCAATCTGGTCTAACGGCACTATCGGCTACTCAGAGGCTAACCAAGTCGATACCGCCAAGTACCAGGCTGTCTTCTTGAACGGCGGCAGTACTTCCGGCTCGGTGGCCTACACCACCTACTTTGGCCACGTCACCAAGTTAACTAGCCAGTACATGATTTTGAAAAACGTCTATTATCTGACGACTACTTCCACGACCAACGGCAGTACGTCCAACCCGCAACTGACTAAGCTCGGCTGTCAGCAGCTGCACTCGCCGACCGATCAGATGGTCATCAACCGCAGCCAGGTAGCTTTCTGGGAAAACCTGCAAGACAGCGGCAAGGTTGTCACCGCTATCAAACAGTTCGTCCAGCAGAACCCGAACGGACCTAACTGCAGTCAGACGAGTAGCTCTACAGGCTCTTCGTCTACTCCGTAAGCTTTAAGTAGCTAAGTGAAAAATCCCGGTCAAGCGGCCGGGATTTTTCTTTTGAGTCGTTGGACAACATAGGCGCTGATGGCACCGACTAGGCTAAAAGCGCTGGCGGCCAGCGTCCAGCCGGCTAGGTCCGGGCTCCAGGCCGGACTCAAAAAATCAAACTCATAAAGCGCCGCCGGAATAGCCGCCGGTTGCTGGCCGCCATGGCTGGTTATGTAGTCCTGGACACAGCCAATACGCCCACGGCCGGATATCGAAACACTGGCCGGAATCTGAGCTTGGCAATAATTTTCAGCCGCGGTGTAGAGGCCGGAGTTGTTGGCTTGCTGTTCGGCGGCGGTTGCCAATCGGTCATAAGTATATTTCAGCTGAATCGGCGGCTTGATGGTGTTGCCGCCCGAGGACAAGTCGGTGTTCATGTGAGCATAAACATAGGCCCGCAGTTTATCCAAGGCTGGTTCAACGCCTTGGCCCGATTTATCGGCTGCATAGACTTGGCTACGCAAGCCGATCATCGTTTCGTTGTTATGGCGCAGAGCAAAGACGCAGACCACGCCGCTAACCAAGAATAATGCCAACAGTACCTTATACGAGGCGTAGCGCGGGTCGATTGCTTTCTTAACTTTAGACCGGATCTCCATAACGTTAATGTTGGCACGCACTGGCGCGCTTGGCAACTGGTCAGCAGGCAGTCAAAACGCTAAACTAAGGGTTATGCATGTATTCTTTTCCGGCATCGGCGGCACCGGAATCGGACCGTTGGCCCTAATTGCCAAACAAGCTGGCTACCACGTCAGCGGGTCGGACGCCAAAGACTCCAGCTATATAGAGGAGCTCCGCAAGCACGGCATCGACGATATTCACATCGGTCAAACGACCGAAGCTATCACCAAAGCTCATGCCGCCGAGCCAATTGACTGGTTCGTTTATAGCTCGGCTCTGCCCAAGACCGACCCTAGCCATCCCGAACTTAAATTTTGCGAGGCTCATGGTATCCGTACCAGCCGGCGCGATGAATTTTTAAGTCAGCTGATTACCGACAAAAGTTTGAAACTGGTGGCCATTGCCGGAACTCACGGCAAAACCACCACCACGGCGATGGCTATCTGGCTGGCCCAGAAGCTAGACCTGAAAGCCGGCTGGTCGGTTGGCGCCAAAATCAGCTTCGGCGATATGGGGCACCTTGAATCAGACAGCGAATACTTTTTATATGAAGCCGACGAGTTTGATCGCAATTTCCTGGCTTTCTACCCACACATGGCGTTGATGACTGGTCTGGACTGGGACCACCCGGATGTTTACCCGACTCGCGAGAGTTATTATGATGCTTTCCGCGAGTTCCTGGACCAGTCGGAGCGGGTAGTGCTTTGGCATGGCGACGCCGAGACCTTGGCCCTTGAGAAGCTAGATAAGTACCTAGTCCTGGATGAAAATGACCCGGCGATAGACAAAGAACTGAAACTAAAAGGCCACGTTAATCGGCTCGATGCCTGGCTGGTTGCCCAGACTTTTGCCCAATTGCCACAGTTCCCACTTGAAAAAAATCTAGAGATTTTAAATGCTTTCCCGGGCCTGTCCCGCCGCTTTGAGAAAATTGCTCCAAACATTTATAGCGACTACGCCCATACCCCTCCCAAAATCCGCGGCGCCCTGCAGCTGGCTGGCGAGGTCGGCGGTAAAAATATCGTCGTGGTCTACGAAGGACTACATAACACCCGCCAGCATTTTATAAAGGACGAGCTAGGTAGTCTGTTTGATGGCGTGAAACGGCTTTACATCGTACCTAGTTACTTGGCGCGTGAGGACCCAAAGCTTAAAATCCTATCCCCTGCCGATTTACTTAACATGTTAAGTAATGAGTCTAGGCAACATGCTGAGGCCGCGGCGCTAGACGGCGAGCTGGCAGCCAAGCTCAAAAAACACGCCGCGGACGGCGACCTAGTGCTCTGTTTGTCAGCTGGCGGTTCAGACTCCCTCGACGAGTGGCTGAGACAACAAGTTCTAAATTAGGTTGAAGATTTAAGAGCGAAGTAGGCGGCAGCGGCTAAGCCGAGCGCGATAATAACAGCCAGGCTGATGACCAGCCAGTTGGTTTTAGGATGATGGGCGGGTTTTGCTAGACTGGTGGTAGCTGCTTGCGGAGCCGGGGCTTCGGCTGTCGGTTGATAGTGGGCTGGTGCGGTAGCTTCAGTTGTTGGCAGAGGTGCAACGGCAACTTCAGCCGGAAACATCGGCTGGACAGCCGAAGACTCCGCGGCTGGTTTTTCAACCGGGATCGGCGCGGCTGTAACTCCAACGGCGGGCTCCTGTGGGGCGGCAGGACCAGTCGCAACTGGAGGCGGGGCAGTTGGTGTTGGCGTGGGAGCCGGCGGAGCTTGAACTTCTACCTTTGCGGTCATTGTCTTATTAAATGCCTTGGCGTACGGCGGCATGATGTCTTGCATCAACCCCGGCCTTGGCGCAGCTACAGAATTTGGATTCATTTTATCTACCCCTTTTTGTTTACCTCTTAGATTTGACCTTAGTTTAGCACAAGCATTTAGACAAAATAAAGGGCGATGTTTTAATAATGAGGTGACATTTGCCCAAAAACTACGAGCCGCTGAAGTTTATTTATCTAAGGCTGATAAAAAATTAGTGCCGATAATAAAATCCAGCGGACCATGCCGTCTGAAACCGCATAAAGACCACTACGGCGAGCTAGTTGGCTCGATTGTTGGCCAACAGCTTTCTGCTAAAGCCGGCGGCACCATTTGGCGCCGGGTCTTGGCGTTATTTGACGGCAAAATGCCCTCGCCGGAACAGCTACTCAAAATCGACGGCCAGAAGCTGCGTGACGCCGGCTGTAGCTGGCCGAAGGTCGGTTACATGAAAGATCTGGCCCAGCACATCATTGACGGCCGGCTGGATTTAGACCGCGTCAGCACCATGCCCAACGACCAGCTGATAGAGCAACTAACAGCCGTCAAGGGGATTGGCGAATGGAGCGCCCACATGTTTATGATGTTTGGCCTTGGCCGGCTGGATATTCTGCCAGTTGGCGACCTTGGCATCCGTAAAGCAATCCAGAAACTTTATCCCATAAAAAATTCCTTGACTAGTCAAGGAATTTCTAACGGGACAAGCAAGCCTGCCACACTGCCAATGCCGGAACAGATCATAACTATCGCTAATAAAAACAAATGGCATCCGTACGAGAGCGTTGCCTGCTGGTACCTTTGGCAAAGTCAAGACAATTCGCCCGAAAAACAAACCCGCCACAGCACCTAGCGATTATCGCCTTGGGATTTGATAACGCCTCGCGATTTACGGTCGAAAAGTTTGCTTAGGTTGCTTTGAGCTAGATTATCTAGCGATTCGCCGAGATAGAAAGTTAAAGCGCTCAAATACCAGAGTACATCGCCCAGCTCCTTGAGCAGCTCCTGCCTATCGGATTTGCTCATTTCGCCAGCCTGGTTGCGCTGCAGCTTTTTGACTTTCTCGGCCACCTCGCCGGTCTCGCCGACCAAGCCTAGAACTTTATTTAAGAATGCAATTGATTGGATGTCGCCTTTGCCACCGTAGACATCGGTTGTAATGGCCTTTTTTTGATACTCGTCAAAATCCACAAATTTCCTCCAGTTTCTTAAATTTTAGCGGGCTTTAAAAGTTGCTGGTGGCTTGATAATTAGTGACGAAGGCATTTTGCCCGCCACTAACGCTAAATATACCCATCTCGGAGCCGTTCAAACTGGTCAGAATATACTGGTCGGTGTACCAACCGAAAGGTAAGTTGTTGCCGGTGTTATTGTTAACAATGTGCTGTTTGCCGGAAATGTCTTCCGTGAGAAGGATGCTGTTGCCGTCACGGCTGTCGGTAGTAATTAGCAAGTTTCCGTCGCTCGAAGGAATAAACAAGCCACCGGCCCCGTAGAACTGATCGTCATTCAAGGCAATCGGTTTCGGGCTATCGCCAATCGTGTAATTATAAAATGCCTCTGGATTCGCATTGTCCTGGATATAGAAGCTAGCCGGTGCGTATTGGACTACGGCGACATTATCGCCACCCGGGTAGCTGGCTACTGTTTGGTGGCCTGAACCGTTGGCGCCGACAATGTTTAGGGTGTCCTGCTGGCCGCCGACTACGTCTTGTGATGCTACGTAGCCCGTCGTTGACGTCCAGTTCTTCAGATAGATAACTTGGTTCTTGGCAATCCAAACGTTGGTGTAGTATTCATAGCCTCCGGCTGTGTTCGTGCTGTTGGTCGCGGCAGAACTCTGGTCTAGGGTGGTCAGAGCCCCAGAACTTGCGTTATAGCTTTTGAGTTTATAGTGATTGGCCTGGCCCAAGGCAACATCCTTGCGCTCGACTGTATAAATTAGACTGTCCCCCAACCAGCCTTGAATCGTGAAGACGGCGTTGCCTGTGTCCGCGCTAGCAAGCTTATCATCCGCCGCCGATATCATATAAAGCTGGGGCTGCGCGTCGTCAGCGTTACGTTTAGCAACCAGCGCAACATATTTCCCATCCGGAGATTGCGACAAGGCCATTTGACCGACCTGCTCGTTGCCAGTGGCGGCTAATGCAACCTGGGCATCGCTACCATCAAGATTGCTTTTCATGACATTGAGTTGGCCGGTGGCTTTAGATATGTAGTAGAGTTTGCCGGCTGGCGCTAGGTTGAAGTTCTGGGCGGCTTCGGGGTTGTAGCTGTAGCTGTCCCCGTGCAAAGCAATTTTGGCGGTTCTGATTGTATAGCCAGGTGCCGAAACCGTTATGTTAGCATCGTTAGTTTTGGAGTCGGCATAGATATAGACCACGCTGTTGGCCACGACCGGCAAGGCTTGCCCGTTGTATTTAACAGTTGGGTTAGGCACCGGTTTTTGGGTGATTGAGTTAATAATCGACAAGACAGCACCGTGACCAGATAGCGGTAGCATGATTCCTACATTTTGCCTTTTGTGCAAACCTACGGTGACCGTAATGTGAGTTTGGATGGGTTTGCGAAAAGAGCTTACGATTGTTAGGTTGTGCCGGCCAACAGGAACGTTTGTCAGCTTGATGACGCCGGTAAGACGACCGCTGGCTTGCCGCCCACCGCTGGAGTTATATGCCCCGCCGTTGCCATCTAGGATTAGGTTGCCGCCAACCGTTGTTTGATTTATGTTTGGCTCGCTCAAATAAACATAAAGGTCTTTTTTCATGAATAAACCGATTGGCGAGTAGCGAGTAAACCACGTTAGACCGGCTAGAATGGCTACAATCGCCACAATTACGGTTGCTATAAACCAGCCCCTGTCGTGCCTGAACCAATGAACTATTTTTGCTTGCAATAGTTCCAAGGCATCATCGTGAGATTCGGTTGTTTCTTTCGATTCGGGCTCAGGCGGTGCTTCGGGTTTTTCTTCCGACATATTGCTCGCTTATAGTTATGTCTAAACTATACGTCCGCTAATTTTAATTTCCAATAAGATTTTAGGCGAATTTCAGGAGCATGACAAAGGCTACGACTAACCACAGAAGCGCCCAGCCGAACAGATCCGCGCCGCGATTAGTCCAACGCTTTAGTTTTTCGCCAAAGTTGTGTCTGAACATGACGGCGTTTATGACGACGACGGCTGTACCGTTAATCAAGCAGAAAATGCAGATGGCTTTGCTGGAAAAAGTGTTTTCGTAAAATAGCCAGAGAGTAAAGGCCAGCATGAAGACGGCGAGGCCTTGGATAGTCTTGGCGAAAGCCGGAACGATTTTGGCGCCAGTCAGGGCGAAAATGGCGACCGTCAAAAAGAAAGTGAACATGATTATGCCAATAATCGGGTTCGGAAAACCAAAGACTGACGACTGCCAAGCATTCAAAATGTTAGAGCAACTGAAGGTACTATTTAAGTTGCAGCTTAGAACCGCGTGCGGATTTTTAAGAAGCGTTAACTTTTCGAGCAACTGTATAAAAGACGCGACTAAACCGGCGGTGGCCGCTCCGGCCATCCACCAGAACTTTTTACTCATACTTTCAATTATACGCTTCGGCACTTAGAATTTAATTGAAAGGATAAGTAGTATGGATTGGAATCAAGTACTCGGCTGGGGCTCGCCCATTGGTCTTGGTGTTTTTTTCCTTGGCTTCGGTAAGTTCATGCGTGCCTTTTACGGCGGCATGTACCGACGCCGAATGACGGAAAAATAATTACTTTCGCAATTTTCCGTCGGATAGTCTGAATTGCCGATCAGTTTTACCGGCAATTGATAGGTCGTGGGTCACGACAATGATGGTTGTGTTCTCTTTTTTGGCCAGATAATGTAGTAGATCGAAAATCAGTTTGCCGGTTTCGGAATCCAGGTTCCCCGTTGGTTCATCTGCCAAAATTAATTTCGGTTGATTTGCTAAAGCTCGCGCGATAGCCACGCGTTGTTGTTCGCCGCCGGATAGGCGGCCTGGTTTGCGAAGTTGTTTATCATCCTTCAGGCCGACTTGGTCTAATAGCTTCTCGGCGCGTGTCCGGCGCTCCGACTTCGGTTTGTCGGCGAATTCCATCGCTAGCTCGACATTATCAATCGCCGATAAATTAGGAATTAGATTATAGCTTTGGAAAACGAAGCCGATGCTACGAGCTCGGTATTTTATAAGGTCGTGGTCGGACAACGCGGTAATATCTTGACCGGCAACTTCAATAGTACCGCTGGTCGGTTTATCCAGCGCGCCCAACAATGATAACAAGGTTGTCTTGCCACTGCCGCTGGCGCCAACGATTGAAGCGAAGGCTCCGTCGCCAACCTCGAACGACACATCGTCTACGGCCTTAACAATTGTGTCACCGGATTTAAATGATTTGGAAAGGTTTTTGACTTTAAGCATTATTCAGCCCTCATTACTTCTGCTGGGCGAACTTTAGAAATCAGCCAGGAAGCGGCGGCACTGCCGATAATGGCCACAAGAAGCGCGGCTCCGAGACCGTAGGCTAGGATGCTCCAGCCAATATTAGCGTGAATATTACTGATAGTATTGCGCACACCGCCGCCGGTTCGGTTGAGTAGACTGCCTGTTGGTCGGTTGAAGGTCATCGTGCCTCCGCCGCCGCCCGCGAACCTTGAAGCGAAGCCCCCACCGGCTGTGGTTGAAGTACTAGACGAAGATGAACTAGTACTATTCGTAACCAGCGTGTTGGTGACTGGATTGCCGCCGACCACGCCGATTATCAAACCGACGACAGCCGCCAAAATCGTTAGCGTTAAAGCTTCGCTCATAAATTGGAACATGACCTTCATGTTGGATGCACCGATAGCTTTTAGAATGCCTATTTCTCGGCGGCGCTCGCGGACGATCATAATCATAGTTAGTAAAATTATTACACCTCCGGCAATCAGCGCGCCGATTAGGCTGATTAGCGAAATACTCTGAACATTCTTCAGCGGCTGGACAGTGTTGTTAGCCTGGGTTTGCGAGCTCTCGACATCGGCGCTGGAGCCTAGGTCATTCTTGATGGTGCTTGTGACGCCAGCCAAATTATCAACCGAGTCGACAGTTGCTGTGGCGCTAGAAACGGCGCTGGCTTGACCGCTTAACCGCTCAAGCGCGGGTAGTGATACGATTACGGTGTCGTTACCGGCCTGGGTGCCGCTGTCATAAATAGCGGCCACGGTCAACGTCTCGCCGTAGGCAGTGAAGGTCGAGCCGACACTAAGATTATTCTTGCTGGCCATGCTGGTGCTAACCATGGCGTTATCGGTATCTTTACTGCCATCAATTAAACTGCCGCTCTTGACCGTCACGGTACTTCCGGTGCTGCCATTCAGTTGCGATGGATCGTTAGTGCCGAGGATGGACACCGGCGGGCTGAAATTCGTCGACAGACTGGAATCATTGCCACCAATGAAAATCTGGGCACCACTGCCACTGTTATTGGTATTGATCGTGATCGGCGAAGTTAGGCTAGTCTGAGCATTACTATTGGAATTGGAGCTGGAATTACCAAAAGACGGCTGGCTGGAGCCAATCGTCGTCAGCCGGTCGGTCAGGCTCTCGGTCAGGCTGGTAACGTGGTTAATATTTTGAACTTTGGCTAGCTGGGTTGTGGTTAGGCCGTTATTAACTTGCGAGAAACCAGAATAGCCTGCTGGCGAGATACTGACAGTATTGCCAACGTTAGCTTTGACCTGGTTAATTTTTTGGCCGACGGCTTGGTGGGCAATAAGCATCACCAGCGCCAAGCCGATACTAAGTCCAAGAATCAAAACGATAGACAGTGTACGAATTTGGTTGCGGAAAGCATTGCGGATACCGCGATTGACGGCAGACATAAGCTAGACTCTAAGCCTACTTACTGAAAGCAAGCTGAAACTACAAACCGAGCAAATGATAGACCAAGAATGCCGGCCAGACCAAAGCTTTTAGTAGAGCCGTAACGCTTGGCCATAGACCTGTCGTAGTGTGCAGGTAATATACGGCCGCGCCGATTATACCTAGACCGTATCCGGGCATTGGGCCGCCGCGGCTTTTGTTTTCTTTCCATTTTTTCATTAGTGTCCTCCTGTTTTTATTGTACGCCCAAATCCGAAACGTTTATGCTTGCACTGACCGAATAAGCCAGCGCATGATTAGCTTATGAAAGAGGTGACCTTTCGCCTGTTCCCCGAACTACGCTTAGAAGAGTCGGGCGATACCCGACCGCTTGATTTAGGCAGAGTTTCAATCGCCGGTTTTACAGACATCCCGACCCACCACTACGAAAGAGATGTCTGGCCGCATCCACTGTTCTTGCTAGACGGCGAAGAAGCACCCGCGCCGCCTAAAGCAAAGGTCGATGGCACCCATTTCTACTGGACCCTTTACGAGAATACCTTGAAACCTCGACCGTCGGAATTTTCAAAAATAGTCAAAGAGAATGGTGGCTACATAGTCAAGAGACCGGCAGACGCTCACGAAGGCGTAATTATTAACGCCTATATGTTTGCCAAGCCAGTGGTTTACAATCAACGGAAGTTTGATAACGCCGTCCGGAAATTTGAAGAGTTTCTGGACCCAGACTAAGCCGTTTAAGGTTTTCTGGACGCGAAGCGATATAATTCAGATGTGACAGATGTTAAAAACATAGACACCGATTCGCTCGACAAAAACTCGACCAAGCAACTGAACCGGCTGAGAGCCGCCGTGTTGGGCGCCGATGACGGAATCGTTTCTATTGCCGGGTTGGTTGTTGGCGTAGCCGGAGCTACCAATAGCCGGACGCCGATTTTGACCGCCGGGCTGGCCGGTCTGGTCGCCGGGATGTTATCTATGGCCGCGGGCGAATACGTATCGGTCAGCAGTCAGCGCGATACCGAGCGGGCCATGATCAAAAAAGAAAAATTCGAGCTGGACCATTACCCTGACGAAGAGTTGAGCGAGCTGGCCCAGATTTATGTTTCCAAAGGCCTTTCGGCCAAAACCGCGAAAGAGGTCGCCAAAGAGCTATCTAAGAAAGATCCGTTTGCCGCTCACCTGGATGCCGAGCTAGCCATCGACCCAAACGATTTGGCCAACCCCTGGCAAGCGGCCACCGCGTCGGCGGCGGCCTACTTGGGCGGCGCCGTTTTACCAATGGCGGCAATTTTGATTCCGCCTGCCAACAGTCGTATTCCTATTACCTTCGTCAGCGTCATCCTGGCGTTAGTGATAACCGGCGCGCTGAGCGCTCGGTTTGGCAAAGCGCCCATTAAACACGCGGTTCTGCGCGTGGCCGTAGGCGGCGCTTTGGCGATGCTGATTACCTACGGCATCGGCCGACTTGTTGGCGCTAATATATAAAGATACGTTAGATACTTAACTAGTTAAGTATTTCCCACCCAGTCGTTTGAGTATATAATTTTGATATGGGTAAAGAAGAAATCGGTCAAGGCGAACCTGAGACCCTAAGACAACCGGTTGAGGTAGCGTTTGGGGATGTCGTTAGGTTTATCCGTGAAAGCGGGTTGACCCACCAGAGGTATGTGGTGATTGATACGGAGTCTGAAACCAGCGTTCTGGCCAGTGCGATTTTAAACGATGAGGAAGGAAGGCAAAGCCTCGCCCTTTCTGGCACGCAGTATCTCCCGCTGGAGAAAACAGATGAGCAATGGCCATTGGAAAAAATAATCGACGCGATTGTGAAGAATTATGACAAAAACGGAAAAGAGCTACCTGGCGTTCGCGAAAGCTGGACCGAACAGCTGACGCCCGCCTCGCAAAAACCACCCGTCATGTACCGCGGCGGCGAGTGACAGTTTCCACGAACTTCAGAGCTTAGATTTTTGGTATTTGTTTAAGGGTCTTGTGGATCTTCTTCGGGCCCAATAATAGCCACCGCACCAAGTTCAGTAAATCCAGGGTTGGCATAAGGTAGCATTCTTGAAACATCGTCGGCAACTTTCCTGCGCCACTGCGCCAATTCTTCGTCAGTTGCCGTAAGGTCGGTCTGCTTAGCTTCTGGCTCGACCTTCGTTCGTCGATGATGCTGATCTGGCTCCATTACCCTTTTTTATACCATCTGGGCAAGCATTCGCAAAACGTAGAACCGGGAATTTAGGTTTTTGAGGGTATAATCTGTTTATGGTTAAGCGTGACCAAAAAGGTTTCGGCCATCTTGGTCTACTGCTCGTGGCAGTGGTTATAGCGATAGTGGGCTTGGCTGGCTGGAAAGTCTACCAGGCCAACAAGCCGCTCCCAAAACAGAGTACATCCGGAAAAGCTGTTAGTTATAACCAAACGGAATCACGAGCCTTAACCAGCGGTAACTGTAGCGGGGCTGGTTCGGTCAACATCGGACCACCCATGCCTTTGGACCAAGTTAGTTTTGTTTTGCCTTATGGCGAGGTTGTCGGCGGTCATGTCACGCCAATCGATCATCAATACTATAACGGGCTATTGGCCAACAGTGCCCTGCGCGATACTTATGACGTAATCGCTCCGGCTGACGGCAATATTGTTAGCGTTCAGCACCGCGGCGACAAGGTCAATACACCGCCGCACACCGTTGACACACCCAGTAGCGACGAGTACCGCATAGTCATAGCTCACACCTGCAGTTTTTTGACCTATGTAGATTTAGTTACTAGCCTGGACGCCAATATAAAATCCAAGGTCCCCGCTTTAAGCGGCGGTCAGGGTGCGAGCGTAAAGATTCCTGTCACTAAAGGCGAGGTTATTGGCCACATTGGCGGCCAAACATTGGACTTTGCGGTCTGGGATTTGTCCAGACCGCTCCAGGGTTTCGTTGACTACGCCGATTACTCTGGCGAGAGTTGGAAGCCTTACACTGCCCCGCCAACCGATTACATGGATAGCTCCACCAAAGCCGCGGTAGTTGCTAAATATATCCGTACGGCCGCACCGGTTGATGGCAAGATAGATTACGACATTGACGGCAAGCTGATTGGCAACTGGTTCCTGCAAGGTAGCGGCGGCTACCACGCCGCGAGCAACACTGCCCAAAACTATTGGGTTGGCCATTTGTCCATCGCACCGGATAATATTGACCCTAGCGTCTACATTGCTAGTATCGGCAATTACGATCTCTATCCCAAGCCGGCTGGATACAGTGGCGGCAGTGGCGGCCTGACCAGCACGGCGACCAACGGCGGCAGTAAGGATGCCGAGCAGTTTGTGATTAAAAGCGCGGCTCCTAATCCCGCTACAGTTGGCCAATCCAGCGGTCTAGTTAAGTACGAGCTAACTGGCAAAACCTACCTCTTAGCAAATGGTGCGCAGTGGGATAATGCCTCGTTTGCCACTGGTATAAGAGCCTCAGCCGCGGGCGGAATTCAAGGCGTCATCTTGGCACAACTGACTGGTGCACGAACGCTTAAGTTCGAGGCTTTTCCGGGGGAAACTGCTGCCCAGGTTTCCGGCTTTGACGGCAACGCCAAAACTTACACTCGCTAACCAAGACCCGGGAATTTAGGTTTTTGAGGCTATAATCCGGTTATGCTTGTTTTTATCAAAAAGCGTCGCTGGCTTAAATTTATTTTGATAGGTGCCGGCCTGCTTCTTCTTGCATTCGCTTTTTTGGTCATCCGGCCTGATAGTTACCTGCCCCATAAACGGATTGTTTTGCACGTGCCCTACTCGCTCGACGACCCGCCTATAAGTCTTTTGCCGATGGGCGAGAAGATTTACCACCCAGACTCCCCGTTGGGTCATCCTGGTATCGATTTTCAATGGAGCGGCCCAAATTCGAAAGTCCTAGCTTCGGCCTCTGGCAAAATAACTTCAATCAAATTGGTCTACGACAAATGGAACAAGTGGGAAATGGATATCGAAAACTGGCCATACATTCTCCGCTATAAGGAGATGGAAAATTATAACCGCTCACTAAAGGTGGGGCAGCATGTTAATACCGGAGATTTTTTGGGCTATCCAGCTAATCCGCCGGCCCATCATGAAATCGGCGCTTACCAAATACACTGGGAATTCGCCTCCGTTAGCTTGCTGCGTGACCGGTTTTGCCCGGTGACATATTTCGACAAAGTCTCAGCTACGTCTGTACAGGCAGTCTGGGACAAAACACAGTGGCCATACAAATCCCAGTATCCAAACATTTGTAGCGGCGGTTACGCCAACAAAACCGAATAGCCGCCTGCGAATTTAGGTTTTTGAGTATAAACAACTACTTAACTAGTTATGCATTTCCTGCCGGGGTTTAAATTTGGAACCATTAAGCCGCTTTTATAAAAGATGCGTCTTCTACCGCGCGTATAGCGCCCTGGCCCACAGAGACCGGTTCGGTATTTATAAATGATCTGATAGGCTTAGGCACTGCTCCGAAGAAAACCTGAGATTCGGTTGACGGATGGTTTATTTTATAGAGAAGCGTTTCAGCCGATAACTTTTCCATTGCTGAGCGTGGGTCGTGGGCTATTTCTTGTGGGGCTAGGTAATTTGTCATTTTTATTTTTACTTTACAAATACATTTAAGCATAAACGTCTTAAAAAGTCAACCCATGCCCTTGTCCGTCTATTTTGAGCAGTCGCTTATGCTTGCAAAATTATGAATTTATATGAGAATTGACCTATGAGTTACGACCCCAATGCACCGAATCGTTTTACTACTGATGGCAGCGGCATGTATGGCGACGAGGCCTGGGAGCTACATAATCCTGCGCGAGGGGATTCTCTAGAAGATATGCAAGTCCTTTCCGTAGCCGCCGCTCCGGCCAATCAAGCTAAACGTTGGTCTGAAATATCTTTTCAGCCTCGCCTATTTCCAACCGAGCCAGAACCGAAACGTCCGATGATTCAACTACGTGCGGTTTTAGAGCGCAACAGTGGCGTCCTCTCGTATTCATTAATGCCATGGCCTGACTATTTCAAGGCGGCCAAACTGGGCATACCAGGGTTCACTTTTGATAAAATCCCACGCCTAACCCTTGATTCTCTAATCGACGATGATCCGGACTTTCACCCAAATCAGTTAAAAATCGACGAGCTAGAGCTTTAAGCAGAAATGGGTCGGCGTAGCATACCAAAAAGGTTGACCGGGAATTTAGGTTTTTGAGGGTATAATTTGGACTATGCCAACAGTTAACATTTATCAATCGAGTCAAGATTTTGAAGCTAAGCTTAAATCGATGAGTAGCGACTTGAAGCGGCTCATTGCCAATGAGCTGTCTGGCAAAAGTACTAAGCTCGATACCGATGAAGTTAGTGTTCGTTTGATTAATGTCGAAGGCGCGGGGATGCTGGCTAGGATTGAGATAGAGATTCATGCTGCGGCTTTTGAAGAACGAGTCAAAAAACAAGATGAAATCTGCCTAAAAATCCAAGCCTACTTAAAAGATGCCTTGGGCACAGATGTAAAAGTTTGGCTAATTCTTTCCGAGCTTGGCCACAGTTGGCAAAATACTTAACTAGTTAACTATTTAGGGAGTGTGGTGGTTGATGCCGCGCGAGGTCTGCCCGACGCGTAAAAACATGAACCCTGGCTGACTCGTGGGTCAGCGGTTGAAAGCCGGCTCTTCGTAAAGTACGTTTGCTACTTTCGCTGTGGGCGTTATTGGCATCGACCTTAGCGGTTAATATATTAATCCCTAGCGGCCCAAGCGCGTATTCCGCCAGGCTTCCGGCGGCGTCAGCGGCATAACCCATACCAATGTGGTCCCGGTCCAGCCAGTAAAAAATCTCGGCGTTTTCAGAATCAGGCTCATCTCGACCCAGGCCTATCTCACCAATCAGTTCGTTACCAGCCCAGATGCCAAAATCTAAATAGCCTTTGGAATTATGCGAGACTATCCGCCTTTCGACTTCTTCTAAGCTTCGCGGAACGTGCATATGAGCTTTGCGCAGTCTGCCTTTATTAGCTTTTAGCAATTCGAATAATCGCTGAGCATCCTCCAGCTGAGCTTGGCGAAGAATCACTGCGCCCTGAGTCGGAAGTTCGATAGGGCCTGGTTTGGCCAGAGTTTCGTCTGGTCCTTGTAGCAACTCAGTCATGACGTCAGGCGGTTGATGTCGCGGATTAATTTTGAAAATTCTTCGATCAAAATTTTATAGCCCAAATCGTTGAGATGAACACCATCCTCAACGTGATAACTTTGGTCGTTCTTTAGGAGCGGAGCAAAGACGGCATGTGAATCTAAATAGGTGGTGCCGCTACCTTCAAGAACTTTCTTGGTTTCATCGTGATATTGCTGAACTGTGTCAGGAAAACGCCGATGATCGGCGTTATGCCCGTTCTCAGGATGGACGGGTGGCGGGAGGAAAAAGATAATTTTTGAGTCTGCAAATTCCTCGACAATTTTTGAGACATTCTCAAGATACCTATCGAGTGGCACCTGTTTCCATGGTGCGGCATCGTTAGTCCCAAAGCCCAAAATTGCAATGTCAGGCTTAAGCTTGGCAATAAATGGTGCCTTTTTAAGGCCATCGTCCGTATCCCAGCCGCCTACAGAACAGTTGTAGATATCCGCACCAGGCAAAGCGGCTTCGAACTGAGCAATATAATCTTTACCGAAATTCTTTAAAAGGCTGTCGCCAAAAAGAACAATCTTCATTATGGAGTAAGTCTATTGATATCTCTCGGAAACAGGATGGCTTCTTTGATATTGGCCAGGCCAACCGTTTTTTCGACCAGGCGGTCGATACCGTAACCGCAACCGCCGTGCGGCGGCAAGCCGTATTTGAAAGCTTCCAAATAATATTTGTAGCCGGGATGTTCCGGATCTAGTCCGGCGTCTTTCATTTGTTTGACCAATTTATCGTGATTAACTTCGCGCTCCGGGCAAGTAGCAATTTCTAGTCCGCGGAATAGCAGGTCGGCCCACATGACGGTTTTGCCGTCGTCGGAAAGCTTGTGATAAAACTTCATGGCTTGCTTTGGAAAGTCGGTAACAAACACGGCTTCACAGCTCTGCTCTTTTTTGGCGTGCTCGCAAATCCATTTTTCTTCGTCCGGTGTCAGGTCTTTTTCGTCCGCAACGTCAGTTCCGGTGGCTTTGGTGTAAAGTTCGTGAACCTGAGCAACCGTGTAGTGCGGGAATTCTTTTTTAAGCACCAGTTCCGGAGCATTCCAGCTTTTAAGTTCATCGGCATAATCTTTATAGATTTTGGTCAGGGCGTTGTAAGTCATGTCCTGGACCATTTGAAGAACTTCGTCGTGGTTTTTGATAAAGCCCATTTCAATATCTAGCATGGTGACTTCCGATACGTGGCGGGTGGTGGCGCTGGGCTCAGCGCGGTAAGCCGGCCCGATTTCATAAACGCGCTCAAAAGCGCCGACCATCATTTGCTTGTAAAGCTGGGGGCTTTGGGCAAGCACGGCCTTTTTATCAAAATAATCGACGTTGAAAACTTCGGCTCCGCCCTCGGTGGCACCAGCCAAAATTTTAGGCGTTTGGATTTCTATAAATTCGTGCTCGGTCAAAAATTCGCGAATACTTCGCACTAACGCCGCCCGGATTTTGAAGATTTTCTGCTCCTGCGGACTACGCAAGCCGATATGGCGCGTATCAAAAAGCGTGTCCAGATTTTCGGACTTGTGGCTAAGTGGTTTATCAATTTCTATTGGCGATTCATCCGTGACTGGCACCATGACTTCAACCACCGCATCGTGCATCTCTGCTCCGCCGGGTGCCCGCTCTTCTGCCACGACTTTGCCGGTAATCGCCAGGACTGTACCAATCTGCATGCCGCGCAGTTTTTCGACTTCTTTATCATCTGTCAGAACGATTTGCGTCAGACCGCCGCGGTCGCGCACAACTATAAAGTTAATACCGCCAATCAGCCGCTTTTTGTGTAGCCAGCCCTGAATGGTGATTTCTTTGCCGACGTGTTTTGTCACATCGCGCGAGAGTACGCGTGTCATCCCTGTTATTTTAGCAGTTAATTGTCGAGTGAGGTAGGTCTGGCTACATAGCCCAGAGCATTGAAGAGTTTATGAAGGCGTGATTCTTGAGGAGGCAGTTCGGCCAAGGTAGCCTCGAAAGCTGGTATTAATATTTCCAGCGCCTGCCGGCTAGTGTTGGCCGCAATAGCCGGCTCAAGTTCTGGAATTTCTTTTTCGTCTTCTGAATTGTCGTGGGGCTGTAGCTCGACGGTCCGGCTCCAGGACCTTGCGCTATTAGCTACCCTGTACGAGACGACTGTTTTCCGGTGCATATCAAACCTAAAGTCGGGCTTCACCGGCCATGAAACGCCCAAATAGAGCTCGCCCTCACGGTCGACTTGGACGTGTATAAAAGATGGGTCGGTTTTTATGGGCTGATCGGCAGGTACGCGGCGTTGCTCTTCTGTCGGCGCACGATGCTGGACTGAAGCCGAAACGCGGTTGTGATAGTCATGGTTAGGCTTTTGTACGGCCATGATCTGGTCCACCTGTCCGAGCGATTGAATCGCCAGACCGGCGTACACCGTCATATCCGTTTCGTCCATATAGCGGAAAAAGTCTCGCTTAAAAATAACTGCTGGATCAAGGCCTTGGATACCTTTTAACTTATCAATCAGCTGTTCCGGCGACAGCTTTGGCTGATTAGACGAATTCTCAAATATTGATAATCTCATTCACCGCCTCAAGACAAATTGAAAGCAAGTATAGATTTATCGATGAGCGGACGCAAGCATAAGTTTTACTATTTTTTGGTCAGACCAGCGACGGCATGCAGGTTGTCGTAGCTATCGAATTCGTCGGCGATTTTCGGACCAAGGATTTGTTCTAAGATGTTGTTGAGCGTAATCACTCCAGTGATTTCTTCGAAATTATTAACCACTACTAGCAGGTGGTGTTGATGCTTGGTGATAGCATCGAGCGCCTGGTGCAGGTCGCAAGTTTCGTTAATAAACGCGGCGCCGCGCTGGGCAATGTCGACAACCCGCCCGCCCTTTTCCAAGTTTTTAAGTAGCTCGGGTAACGCTAACGTAGCTACAATTTTGGGCGCGGTTTCCTTGGCCGAGCCGCGAATGACCGGAAAGAAGGTGAAGCCGGTGGCGTGAAGTTCGTCCATCAATTTAGGACTGACGGTTTCGTCCTCGCCAACGAAGCGGACCGATTTACGCGGCGTCATACAGCTAGCAACCGTTTTGTCGCCAAAAGTCAGAGCGCCGAAAGCCATCTTGAGGTCGGCTTCCGAGATACGACTGTTGGCCAGATGGTTTTGACGATTAAGCAGTTCCAGTAAATCGGATTTTTCGTATAGGCCGGTGTGCCGGCGGGCGTGGCCAATGTATAGCAGGTTGGATAAAGGTTTAAGCACTGGCAGAAAAAGATCCATGATTCTGAAAAAGGCCGGCGAACAGTAGGCGGCGGCGACCCATAGCCAGCCGTCGTCACGCGGCCGTGGTGACCAAAAAATCAGCCACGCCAAGACAAGCACGGCGAGCAGGCCGGCCCACCAAGCCGTCCTCACTGACATGATTAGGATGCCGGTGGCGCTTAGACTGGCGAGCAGGCCCAGCAGAACGTCGGTTTCGCGCAGATGAGCGACTACTTTATAAATTTCAGCTGTGTGCGGCCGGCGGTCACGCGCCCGGCGCTTAAGTTCTTCGACTGGTAATAAATGGTAGACGCGTTCGAGGACCAGCGCCATCAAAAAGACGAGCATCGAAAGAGCAAACAAGTACACCATCGTTACCTCTTACTTTAGCACGAGCGACTTAGCGGCAGGACAGTATGCTAGACTAATTCCAGAAAAGGGAGACATTATGGACAAGCGATTCTTGGGAATTCTGGTGGGAATCATCGTTATTTTTGCCGGCATTTTTGTTGTCGCGCAACATAACTCGAATAACAACAGTGGCGCTACGACGAACAACGCCCAACCGACCAACCACGTGGAAGGCCTTGGCCAAAAAGGCGTGACTTTGGTGGAGTATGGCGATTACGAGTGTCCAGTCTGCGCCGAATACTATCCGATTGTCAAACAAGTAGCCGCCCAGTTTAATGACCAAATCTACTTTCAGTTCCGGAACTTACCGCTAAGCACCATTCACCCTAACGCTTTCGCCGCGGCTAGGGCCGCTGAGGCCGCCGGTCTGCAAGACAAGTATTTCCAGATGCACGGCACGCTTTACGTAAACCAGAACAATTGGGTCGGCCAGGCCGATCCCAAATCAACCTTTGACACGTACGCCAAAAACCTGGGGCTCAATGTCAGCCAGTTCGACAGTGACTATGCTTCAAGCAAAGTCAATGACTCCATTAACGCGGATGTCAGTACATTCATGAAAACCAACCAGCAGGAGGCCACGCCGACCTTCTTCCTCGACGGCAAGTTTGTCGACAATAGCCAGTTCGTTGACTCTAAGACCGGGCAGCTTAGCGTTGATAAATTCGCTACCTTAATCAACACCGAGATCGCCTCGAAGAATAAGTAAGCTGCTCGCCAACCTTAAGCAGTTATTGTCTTTTAGTGGTCCACCGCTGTAAGATAAAGATCAATGGAGCCTGATAAAAAGCCGGGTAAAGATCTGATGGAGAGAATTGCCGAAGCTCCGGCCGCGGCTCTGGATGCCACCCTCCAAGAAACCGAGAGCCTGGCGAATAAATTACCGATCGGCAAGCCGGTGGCTAGCACCCGCAAATACTGGAATATTTTGGGGCCTGGCTTAACCACCGGCGCGGCGGATGATGACCCATCCGGGATTGCCACCTACAGCCAAGCTGGCGCACAGTACGGCTTCCAGCTCTTGTGGTTGAGTGCGTTCACATTCCCATTGCAGGCAATAGTTCAGGAAATGTGTGCCCGCATCGGCATAGTTACTGGACGCGGTCTGGCCGCTAACATTCGCGCGCATTTTTCTAGTAAAGTCGTGTACGGCTGTGCCCTACTTTTGTTTGCGGCCAACGCCTTTAATATCGGCGCCGACTTAGGAGCCATGGCTAAGGCAGTGCAGCTTCTACATAGGGGCACCAGCTATAGCTTAGTAGTTATATGCTTTGTGATCCTAACACTGTTTTTGCAGATATTATTACCTTACGCTAAGTATGCTAAGTACCTGAAATGGTTGGCAATGATACTACTAGCCTATGTCGCTTCGGCGATTTTATCGCACCTGAACTGGGGTACGGTCTTACATAAAACGCTTACGCCAAGCATCCGGTTCAATAAAGATCAGCTTTTGCTGATTTGTGCCATCCTGGGTACCACCATTTCGCCGTATTTGTTTTTTTGGCAAACTAGCCAAGAAGTTGAAGAAGAAATCGTCAGCGGCGAAACATCACTGGCCTCTCGCCAGGGTAGCGACAAGAAGACCATCAAAAATATGCGGATTGATACATGGAGCGGCATCTTGCTATCCAATATCATCATGTTTTCCATTATCGCGGTTTGTGGTGCGATTTTATTCCCGAAAGGTATAACTCATATTAAGACTGCCGCCGAGGCCGCCGGCGCCCTTCGCCCATTTGCCGGCAATCTGACTTATGGGCTCTTCGCTACCGGCATAATTGGTATGGGCTTGTTGGCTATACCGGTGCTTGCCGGCTCGAGTTCATATGCCCTCGCCGAAAGCTTTAAGAAACACGAGGGCCTGTACCGCAAGTTTAAACAGGCTCACGCTTTTTATGGAATTATTATCGTGTCGATGCTGGTGGGCTTGAGTCTCAACTTTATCGGACTAGATCCAATCAAAGCGCTTATTTACGCCGCCATTGCCAATGGCATTGTGGCGCCGGTGGTTTTGGTATTGATTGTCATAATTAGTAGCAATCGCCACATCATGGGTGACTGGACTAACCGACGCTCGACCACCTGGCTGGGCTGGGGAGTCGCCGGCATTATGGGTCTAGCCGGTCTGGCGGCCATTTATTCAATATTCTGATATGGACAATATTTTCCCGGGCCTAAGCTTAGTCATCGTCATGGCGGCTGTCGTCGCCTTGGTGATGCGCCTTATTAAACAGCCGCTACTGATTGGTTATATCCTGACTGGCATTTTGGTCGGCCCGGGTGTTTTGCATTTGGCCAAATCGCCGTCGACCCTGACGCTGTTTTCTGATATCGGCATCGCCCTACTGTTGTTCATCATCGGTCTTGGCCTGAACCCGCGGATAGTCAAGGAGGTTGGACGAGCCGCCGTCTATGTCGGCGCCAGCCAGGTGGCATTTATTACTCTGCTCGGCTGGGTTGTTGGGCGGGCTTTCGGACTGTCCGGCAACGGCGCGCTTTTTTTGGGCGCCAGTTTAGCGATTTCCAGCACCATCATCATCTTGAAGTTGATTAGTGATAAGAAAGAGCAAGGTCGGCTATACGCCAAGGTTGCCGTTAGCGTGTCTTTGGTCCAGGACCTGATCGCTATCGCTTTGGTCGTTGTGACGTCCGCTGGCAACCATAATTCACTGGCGCTTGGTTCGTTGGTCACCTTGACTTTGAAAGCATTGATTTTAGGTTGGCTGATTTATTACGTCAGCACCAAACTTCTGCCGCGTTGGCACAACCTGATTGCCGGTAGTCAGGAGTTTTTGTTCTTATTCGCGATTGCCTGGGGGCTGGGCGCCGCCGCACTGTTTTCTAAAATCGGCTTGTCCAGCGAAATCGGGGCACTATTAGCCGGCATCTGTCTGGCGCCGTTGCCATCGGCCCAAGAAATTGGTGCCCGTTTGCGGCCCTTGCGTGATTTCTTTTTGATTGTCTTCTTCATTTCGCTTGGCTCGGATCTGACATTCTCCAGCCTGCATTCCATGGTCGGTCTGATTCTGGTTTCGCTGATGATTGCCGTCATCATCAAACCGTTGGTGGCCATGACTGTCATGGGTATTATGGGTTACACCAAACGCACCAGCTTTAAGTCGGCGATTTCACTGGCGCCGGTCAGTGAATTTTCGATTGTCTTAATTATCTTAGCCCAAAGCAAAGGCCTAATTTCGTCGCAAGTCGTTTCGACTATTGTTTTCATCACCCTGCTGTCCATCGCCGCCTCGACCTACATGATTACCTTCAGCGACAAACTTTTCGGTCTGTTCGACAAGCATCTCGATTTGTTCGAACGCAAAAAAGCCAACCTGGAGCCGCGGCCGGAACCGGATTATGAGTTAGTTCTGTTCGGCTACCAGCGCGGCGGCCATGAGTTTATCAACCTTTTCCGCAAACTAAAGAAAAGGTACGTGGTTATCGACTACGACCCGGAAATTATCGACGTGCTGGAGCGCCGGCATCTGAATTATCTATACGGCGACGCGACCGACGCTGAACTGCTGGAAGAAGCTGGCGTCGCCAAAGCCAAACTGATTGTTTCGACGATTCCAGACTTTGACGTCAATATTTTCTTGCTCAAACACCTGGAACAAGCCAACCCGCGGGCGGTAATTATCCTACACGCCGACGATCCAACGGAAGCCGCCAAACTGTACGAGGCCGGCGCGACTTACGTGATACTGCCGCATTACATCGGCAGCGAGAAAGTCAGCGAGTTTATAGCCAAATCCGGTCTAAGTAAATCGGCTTTCGCCAAAGAACGGGCCAAACACCTGATTTATCTGGAGAAGCATTACGGCGCACTGGAAAAGCTTAACGAGCAACACAATAAAAAGTTAGGGCACACCATTGTCAGCGGCGTGACGTCGCTGGCTAAAGTTAGGTCTTAGCTTCGCTTTTAGCGAGCGAGTGCTCAGCCAAAGCTTTGGTTAGTTGGTCAACGAAGCCAGGATTTTTTTGTTGTGACTTCGGGGCGTCTGGTTTTTTACTGAAGCGCCGGCCGGTGCAGACATCAACGCCGTAGCCGCAATCGGGGCAATGCAAGTGTCCGGCGGCCAATTCTGATTTTAATACGACAACCTGGTGCTTACATTCGGGGCACTGAATTTTCTTACCTTCCAACCTCAGCAGACTTTCAAAGCCGGTTTTAACTCCTACGTTTGGTTCGCCGCGTTTTAGTATATAGCCGCACATGTTGTACTCTCTGCCCTCGGCTTCGGCTACTGCACCAGCCGCCTCGGCGGCAGCTTGATAGTCCACCAGCGGTTCATAAATCCCCCGTTCGAACCGAGCCTGTAGCAAAGCCGAGCAGTTAAAAACTGCGTCCTCGAAAGCGTTTTTGTAATCAGTAAAGTTATCGTGTTCCAAGGCCAAGCGTCTGCCGACATTAATCAATTCGAGGACTATATCGCTTTGAGTTTGTATGAATTCGTGCGCGGCTTTAGCCTCCTGTTCTGAGCGTCCCTGTCTGAATTCTAGTCCTCTGTTTCGCTCACCCAAAAGTTTATCGGCCTCGTTAGTAATCATAACCGGCAGATTTTTTATAAAAGCGGTGGGCAGTTTTTTCGTGATTCGTTCGGCCAGCATGGCGTTAGCGGATCCGACCCGGAACTGGTACTCCAGCGGAGAACCGGCGGCGGTTTCGCGCAGAAGCCCAACACTGGAGTTATCAATTGAACGCGTAAAAACATGCAAGCGCTGCCCATCCCAGTGTGAGACCCTAACCATTGACCTGCGCCAATGCGGTACCTGCGCCGCCTGCTCTAGTTTTTTGACATTGACTGGCGATGTAGCTAGCTCCTCGTTATAGGGCGAAAAGGTGATGATGGTATTGTAATCAGTCCTGCCACGAGCCATTGCCTCCTGATCGTGAAGCTCATCAAGCTCAGCCTTATTGCGCGCCACCATAAATTCAAAGAAGCTGTCCTGTCGGGCTAAAAGCTGGGCATTGACCAATGCTCGGTTGAGCATAAATTCGGTTGGCTCTTTGTCGCGGGCTACCAATTTTCCTTGCTCGTTTAGCTCGAATTCGTAGTGCGTGTTGACCGTGCCATTTAAGGCTTCGACAAAGCCGCTCTCTAGCTCGTCATATTGCCGGCGTTCATAGCCAGCTAGTTCCTCAAAGTGGAAACCCCTCAAAGCTACTGCGCCAATAGCCTGGGCTCGCCTAAGCGTCTCAAAGTAGCGGTGCTCAAAAGTTTCAGACTGTTCGCTGGTTGCGTTTGCTCCCAAAAAGATAACCCCTGCTCCGAGGAACAGGGGTTAATTTAGCTTTTCGCTAAGACTCCTGCTCGGGAGCGTTCTTATAGCTTCACTGTATCGGACTTATCACCCGAGGGCGAATCACCGTTGCGGCACAGCGCAGGAATCACACCTGCTTCCAGCAAACTTGTTTGTTAACAACCCAATGGTAGCACGTTAAACCAGCCAATGCTGATGTGGTTTTTTCATTACCATTCTTAGGCCTGCGGCTTCCGTTTAACCGCTGGAGAGGCTATAATCTATCTGTTATTCCGGAGTAGCTCAATGGTAGAGCAAGAAGCTGTTAACTTCGAGGTTGCCGGTTCGAGTCCGGCCTCCGGAGCCATGAACCCGTCAGTTTGCCTGAAGGTTTTTTCATAGCCCGATAATTACGGAGATATAATATAGGCACTCGTATGAAAGTGACTGGAAGCTATCCAACAATTAAACTTAATAGCGGCATTGAGATGCCCGTTTTAGGTTTTGGCGTATATCAAATTAGAGATTTAGATGAGTGCGAACAAAGTGTTATAGAAGCTTTAAACGCAGGTTATAGGCTCTTAGATACGGCGGCCGTTTACGGAAACGAAGAAGCTGTTGGCCGGGCGATCAAAAAAAGTGGTGTCCCCCGCGACGAGATTTTTGTCACTAGTAAATTATGGGTGCAGGACGTTAACTATAAGGCGGCTAAAAGGGCCTATAGGGCATCACTTGAAAAATTGCACCTAGATTATCTCGACCTATACCTTATCCATCAGCCATACAACGATGTATATGGTGCCTGGAGGGCTTTGGAAGAAATTTATGAGGCTGGTGAAGTTAAAGCCATCGGTGTTTCTAACTTTACTAGCGCTAGGATGATAGACCTTATTCTTAACAACAAGGTCACCCCTGCGGTTAATCAAATAGAAATCCACCCGTTCCACCAACAAACAGAAGCCATCGAAGTCATGAAGCAATACAAGGTGCAGCCCGAAGGTTGGGCGCCTTTCGCCGAAGGCAAAAACAACTTATTTACCGATGAGAAGCTTATGAAAATTGCGAAAAAATACAATAAAACTGTTGGTCAGATTGTCCTATGCTGGAACCTTCAACGTGGCGTAGTAGCCATACCAAAATCCGTACACAAAGAGCGGATAATCGAAAACTTTGACGTTTTTGATTTTAAACTTTCAAAAGAAGACATGCAGATCATATCTAAAATGGATGATAAAGGGCCGCTGTTTGTCAACCATGAGGACCCTGACTTCGTTAAGGGAACAATCGAGAGAAAAATTCACGATTAAGTTTTAGTTTTAATGTTGGTAGTCTGCAGAAGGTTCAAAGTTCCGAACTACGTCCACTCAGGAAAATCAATAAAGGATGATCGGGCCTTGCGCGTGGCCGTATTTTATTTAACCAGACTTAGATCTTCTATCGAGCACCCATTTGACTGACGGGCTTATCGGCTTGTCCGTACGGTGAATGCAGCCAATCCAGCAGCAGGGTCGGCGCATGCCTTCCTTCAATTCGCTAACTACCCTCTTGACGTGCTGACTTCTTGTTTCTTCTTTTTTGACGGTGATTGTCCAGCAAATCCACTCGTTGCGAGCCAGTGGTGTGATGTCGTTCCACGCCGCGAGTGCCTTCTTGTCTGAAGCTAACTCACTGCGTAAATCTGGTGGTAATTTATGCACTGTGCCGTCGGGAATTACTGCGTTACTCATTCTGCTATATTACATCAGCTAACAAAAAATGACCGGCAGCTCTCTATCGGTCATTTTTGGTATCCAGTTTATTTAGGCGACAAGTTTTTTGAGGTTCGGCCACCAGAGTAGCGCGTCCACGACCAACCAGATTAGACCGATTTTGATGTGGCTCGCTGAGCCTGACAAAAACAAGAACTTAACACTAACCGCTAGAAGAATGACGGCAAGCAGCTCTCTCATTTTTTTGATACTCCTTTAATGAATGCTATTAAAGTCCTCGCCCCCAGGTTTGGCAAGTTTAAAATGCGAAGTAGTCGGACAGGTTTGGCTGCCAGCCTCGGGCCTGAAATTCGCCCGTGGTTTTGTTTTGAACGTAGTCTCCCTCGTAGGCCCTGGCAGTGATTTGGTCGAGCGCGTCAACCAGAACGTCTATCTCATCCTTGGTGTTATAAACTCCGAAACTGATACGGACCATGCCTGGGATGCGGCTTCGGTCGCCACCATGAACATTTGTCCTGAACTGTTTAGTCTGGGCCGCGTCCAGACCAAGAAGCTTAGTTACATATGGGTGGGCGCAAAAACAGCCGGAGCGCACGCCGATACCCCACTCGGCGCTCAGGATGGCAGCGACCAGGCTATGGTGGATATTAGCCAAGTTGAAAGTTATAACCCCTAGCCGCTCGGCTACGCGCCGCGGATCTTCTTGGCCGTAAATCGTCAGACCGGGAATTTCCTTAAGTCGTTTAAGGGCGTGGGTCGTAAGTTCGGTCTCGTGGCTGGCAATTCGCGTCATGCCGACTACACTAAGGTGTTTCAAAGCTTTGGCAAAAGCCACCGCGCCAATGACGTTGGGCGAGCCAGCTTCATCGCGGTCGGGCGCCTCGGCCCACTCGACCTCATCCTCGGTCACAACGCTGATAGTGCCACCACCACAGATTTCCGGGTCACCACGCTCGAAAGTATCACGGCGGCCAATCAAAACACCGCTACCAAACGGCGCGTACATTTTGTGAGCGCTAACTGCTATGTAGTCCAGGTGCTCTGGGTCGCTCAGGCGCTTCATATTTATAGGGCGGTGCGGCGCCAGTTGGGCACAATCCACTAGTATTTGGACACCGTGCGCGTGGGCCAATTTGGCCAACTTATGAATATCCGGAACAGCACCGGTAACGTTTGAAGCGCCGCTGACAGCCAGCAGTTTAACGCGCCCGCCAAATTTCTTGAACAGTCCTTCGGCATCAGTCACGCTAAGTCGACCGGTTTCATCAATATCGATATGTTCGACATGGGCCACCCGCCGCCAAGGTAAATCGTTGCTGTGATGTTCAGTCAGTCCGACCAGTACCACGTCGTCTTTGTCTAGTTCCAGCCGGTAGGATAATTTGTTTATGGCTTCGGTGGTATTTTTGCCGAAGATCGCGACGTAATCGTCCGGGTTGGCGCCAAAAAAATCCAGTACTACCTGGCGGGCTTCTTCATAAGCCTCGGAGGCAATTTGGCTTTTAAAACCGCTTCCCCGGTGGACCGAGGAATACCACGGCGCGAAATCGTTGACCGTTTTTAATACCTCAACAAACGGCGGCGTACTGGCGGCATTGTCAAAATTTATGTATGTCCTCAGTGTGCCGGAAAGTGTCGGCACTTTCTTGTCCAAGCCGACGATCTGCTGCCGGATTGTTCCAAGAGTCGCAGTTTTGGGATGTTTCACCGTCGCCATGAGTCTAAAGCTAATTATACCTGACCGGCCCGGCCGCCACTGCCGTGAACTAGCAGCGAAGGACGATGGTATAGTGAGTGAGTGCCCGAATTAGTTGTTTTAGTCGACAAGGCCGGCACCCCAATCGGTACCGCACCTAAGCTAGATATCCACACCTCCCACACGCCGTTGCATTTGGCTTTTTCATGCTACGTTTTTAATGAAAAAGGCCAGTTTTTGTTAACCCAACGGGCGCATGTCAAAAAAGTCTGGCCAGATGTCTGGACCAACAGTCTGTGCGGCCATCTTTCGCCCGGCGAATCGACGGAAGATGCCATCAAGCGGCGCCTCGGTTATGAGCTTGGCATTCGCAAATTTAAAGACCTAAAAGTCGTTCTGCCTGATTACCGTTATAAAACACCGCCATACAATGGCATTATTGAAAATGAGGTTTGTCCGGTCTACGCGGTCCGGGCGTTAGAAGATCCAAAATCAAATCCGTCAGAAGTCGAGGACTGGCGCTGGGTGAACTGGTCAGACCTAGACAGACTAATTGCTAAACAGCCTGAAGTTTATTCTTACTGGTTTAAAGACCAGCTACCAAAGTTGGCAGTAGAGCCACGCTTCCAAGCCTATCGACGACTCGTTGATGCGGACTAGCCGCCTCGGCTCCGAGACTAGATGTGCCCATTGTGTGCCGAAGTAATGCGTCGTAAGTTTCGACGGTATTGATGTTGAAGGCACCTTCAATAATGTAGGCTCCTAAAAGCCTCTTTGCGATTAGCTCTTCAACCAGAGCTTCTTCCTTGGACGGTAAACCGCGAGCGGCTTCAATCTCGGATACGATACGCAGTACGCTCTTTTCCGGATCAAAAACGTAAACACCAATATTGATGAAGTCTGACTCCTCGGTGCGCGAGCTACGCCGAAAGGCAGTTATCTCGCCATTATCGTCAATGTCAAAAACAGCACCTTTTTCCACTGCGACCGAACGAGCGGCCACGAAAGTAACCGGGTAGTCGCCGGATTCGTGGTGGTCGAGCACGTCGGCCCAGTCAAAATCAGCATAAAAATCGCCGGCGCTGCCAAGAATGCGTTGACGGGTCTGCCGCAAACTATCTACAAAAGGGCTGAAGGAATGCTCGTGCGGCGACACTACCACGTGAGCCCGGCGATCTACGTCGGGATGGCCGGCTATAGCCCAGCGGTTTTCTTCGTTAGCATAAATCACTGGCGCACCCGGGACAGGCGCTTCGAGTGATTGCCGTACGATTCGACCAAGCAACGTTTCTTCGCCGTTACCTGTTGGCAAAAGATGTTTCGGGTACGACTGCTCGATATTCGCGTCGGTCATAGCACCGCGCAGTCGCGTACCGTGGCCAGCGGCGGCTATATAGACGCTTGTCTCGGCTGGGAGCGCCGATCGGTTGGATGACATAACACCTTATTATAGCAATTGTTGGCTCTTTTTAGGTCTATCGAACT